>Ga0209573_1000404_pt1 | contig 94282 bp, 87 predicted proteins | sample TNRBio252014_DNA_FD_185870 | JGI IMG/M metagenome (GOLD analysis project Ga0209573, IMG submission 185870) | Wastewater treatment Type I Accumulibacter community from EBPR Bioreactor in Madison, WI, USA - TNR Reactor_6/25/2014_ DNA (SPAdes)... | ecosystem: Engineered > Bioreactor > EBPR >...
GCGCCGACCTGCGCGCAGAGGTCGTCGACGGTCGGCTGCTTGAAGTTCTTGAGCACGCCCTCCAGCGCCTTGTTGGAGTACTCGTACCCCTCCTCCTTGAACGCCCGGTCGAGGATCGAGCGGCCGAGCTGCAGGTACTGCTCGCGCTCCTTGGAGCGGATGAACTTGCGGATGCGCGCCCGGGCCTTGCCGGTGACGACGAAGCGCTCCCACGTCGGCGACGGCGTCTGCGCCCGCGACGTGATGATCTCGACCTGGTCGCCGTTCTGCAGCGCCGTGCGCAGCGGCATCAGCCGGCCGTTGATCTTGGCGCCGACGCACTTGTCGCCGACCTCGGAGTGGACGGCGTAGGCGAAGTCCACCGGGGTCGCGCCCACCGGCAGGTTGATCAGGTCGCCCTTGGGGGTGAAGCAGAACACCTCGTCTTGGAACATCTCGAGCTTGGTGTGCTCGAGGAATTCCTCCGGACCGACCGCGTGCTCGAGGATCTCCAGCAGCTCGCGCAGCCAGCGGTACTGCCGGCCGTTGGTGTGGCTGACGTGCTGCTTGTAGTGCCAGTGGGCGGCGACGCCGCGCTCGGCGACCGCGTGCATCTCCCGGGTGCGGATCTGGATCTCGATGCGGTGGCCCTCCGGGCCGAGCACTGCGGTGTGCAGCGAGCGGTAGCCGTTGGGCTTCGGCGTCGAGATGTAGTCCTTGAAGCGGCCTGGGATCACCGGGTAGGCGTGATGGACGCTGCCCAGCGTCCGGTAGCAGTCCTCCACCGTCTCGACGACGACGCGAAACGCCATGATGTCGCAGAGCTGCTCGAAGCCGAGGTTGTTGCGCTGCATCTTCCGCCAGATGGAGAACGCCGTCTTCTCCCGGCCGACGACCTCGGCCTTGATCCCGGTGGCGGCGATGGTGGTGTTGAGCTCGTCGATGATCCGGGCGATGAGGTCGCCGCCCTGGTCGCGGAGGAAGCTGAGCCGGGCCAGGATGGAGTCGCGCGCGTGCGGATTGATCTCGGCGAAGGCGAGATCCTCGAGCTCGTTCTTCATCTCCTGCATGCCGATGCGCTCCGCAAGCGGAGCGTAGATGTCCATCGTCTCGTGGGCGATCCGCCGGCGCTTCTCCGGGTCGCGGATGTGCCTCAGCGTGCGCATGTTGTGCAGCCGGTCGGCGAGCTTCACCAGGAGGACGCGGATGTCCTCCGACATGGCCAGGACCAGCTTGCGGAAGTTCTCCGCCTGCGACGCCCGCTCCGACTGCAGCTCGATGCGGGTGAGCTTGGTGACGCCGTCGACAAGCCTCGCGACCTCGTCGCCGAAGAGGTAGCGGATGTCGTCGACCGTGGCGGTCGTGTCCTCAATGGTGTCGTGCAGCAGGCCGGTGATGATCGAGGCGGTGTCGAGGCGGTAGTCGGTGAGGATGCCGGCGACTTCGAGCGGGTGCGAGAAATAGGGATCGCCCGAGGCCCGGCGCTGGTTGCCGTGCGCCTTCATCGCGAAGACGTAGCCGCGGTTCAGCGCCTCCTCGTCAACGCACGGATCGTATCCCTTGACGCGTTCGACCAGCTCGAATTGCCGGATCATTGCGGGACCTGGTTGCGGAGCCTGGGTTAGAACGGTCCGGGCTCCCCGCTATCGTCGAGATCGGGACGGGGCTCATCGTCGGCCGCGAGGTCGCTGTCGACGATGTCGCCGTCGGCACTGTCGACGATGTCGCTATCCGCAACGCTCTCGATCTCATCGCTGTCGATGACGCCGCTGTCGATGTCGTCGTCACCGGCGTCCTGCGCCGCAACGGCGTCGTCCTCGAAATGCAGTTCGTCCTCGCTCATTACCTGATCGGCACGAGCCTCGCCGAGCTCTTCGCTCAACTCCTCGGTGATCGGCAGGAGGTCCATCTCCTCGCCTTCCGGCTCGTCCGCCTCGACGACGGTCTGCAGGCCGCGGATCAACCCGTTTTCCAGCTCCTTCAGGTCCACCTTCGCCTCGGCGATCTCGCGCAAGGCGACCACGGCGTTCTTGTCGTTGTCGCGGTCGAGCGTGAGCGGCGCCCCGGCGCCGATGTTCCGTCCGCGTTGAGCCGCCATCATGACCAGCTCGAAGCGATTGGGAACCCTGGTTACGCAATCTTCGACGGTAACGCGCGCCATCCAGTCAGATCTCCCTCAGAGTAAACGTCCCTCGACCAACATCTTGCCCGACAATCCCCGGGCAAAGCAATTGCCGCCCCGAAAGGGCGCCCTTACGGCGTAAAGACCTCGATCTCCTGCCCGGCCGGCAGCGCCGCGATCATCTCGGCGACGGTCAGGCCGCTGACCGGATGGCGCCATTCCGGCGCCAGATCCGCCCAAGGCAGCAGCACGAACGACCGTTCGCTCAACCGCGGATGGGGCACCTGCAAGCCGCCGTCCTCGCCGTCGATCACCGCCTCGCCGTAGGCAAGAAGGTCGAGATCCAGGCTCCGCGCGGCGTTGCGTTCGCCCCTGACCCGGCCGAAAGCCCTCTCGACCTCATGCAGGAGGGACAGCAGGGCCGCAGGGGATCGCTCCGAGCGGACCTCGATCACGCCGTTGATATAGTGAGGCTGCGGCGACGGCGGCAGTGGCGGGCTGCGATACCAGCGCGACACGGCGCGGATCTCGGCGCCGCCTGCGCGAAGCAGCTCCAGCGCCGCGGCGAAAGACGCCGGCGGCCGGCCGAAGCGCGGGCTCGGCAGGTTGGCGCCGATGGCCACGAAAATCTGCGGGGACATGGGTCTCATTGTCTTGCCAGCGGCCGAGGTTCGCCTTATGTACCTGAATAAGTTGAGGCCCTGTACGCAAAACAAGAGGCACGACGATATTGAACCAGCGGCCGAATCGGTCGCGTTGATCATGCGAAGGCGATGACAGGGTCGAACCGGATGCTATTTTATCCTCAAGAGCGCATTGGTTTATTCATCGATGGCTCGAATTTGTATGCGGCGGCGAAGGCGCTGAGCTTCGATATCGATTACAAGCGCCTGCTGGAGTTGTTCGCCGCGAAGGGCCACCTCATCCGCGCCTTCTACTACACCGCGCTGATCGAGGATCAGGAGTACTCACCCATCCGGCCGCTGATCGACTGGCTCGACTACAACGGCTACACGATGGTGACGAAGCCGACCAAGGAGTTCACCGACGCCTTCGGTCAGCGGAAGATCAAGGGCAACATGGACATCGAGCTCGCCATCGACGTGATGGAGATGGCCGAGCACCTGGACCACGTGGTCCTGTTTTCCGGCGACGGCGACTTCCGCCGGCTGGTCGAGGCGATCCAGCGGCGCGGGGTGCGGGTGACGATCGTGAGCACGATCCGCTCCAAGCCGCCGATGGTCGCGGACGAGCTGCGCCGCCAAGCCGACAACTTCGTCGAACTCCTCGACCTTCAGCCTTCGATCCAGCGCATCCTTCCCGGGCGCGAGGACCGGAACAGCCAGGCGCAGGCCAACACGCAGACGAATACCCCGAACAACCCCCCGCCCGCCGGGACGGTGTCGCTGTTCGAGGATGCCTGACGAGCGGCTGGCCGAAAACGGCGCCCCGCTGGTTCCCGATCCGGACTGCGGCATTTGCCCTAGGCTTACCGCACTCAGGCACGAGTGCCGGGCGTCGCACCCAGACTGGCACGCTGCGCCGGTCCCGTCCTTCGGCTCGATCGACGCGCCGATCCTGATCGTCGGTCTCGCCCCGGGCCTGCGCGGTGCCAACCGCACCGGGCGGCCGTTCACCGGCGACTTCGCCGGCGTCCTTCTCTACGAGACGCTGCTTCGCCTTGGCCTCGCCAACGGCGTCTACGCGGCCGATCCCGGCGACGGCCTGCGGCTGGACGGCTGCCGCATCACCAACGCCGTGCGCTGCGTCCCGCCGGACAACAAGCCGACGCCCGCCGAGATCAAGGCCTGCCGCGGCTTCCTGGCGTCGGAGCTGGCGACCATGAGCCGGCTCAAGGCGATCCTGGCGCTGGGCAGCATCGCCCATGACGCCGTTCTCGCCTGCTTCTCGCTGCGCCGCGCGGCGTTCCCCTTCCGCCACGGCGTCGTCCACGCCCTGCCCGGCGCGCCGGCGCTGGTCGACAGCTACCATTGCTCCCGCCTCAACACCAACACCGGCAGGCTCACACCGGCGATGTTCGAGGCGGTGATGGCGGACGTGGTGGCAACCGCGGGGCTTGCCGCCCCAGCCCACGTCGCCGCAGGGACGTGAAGCCGAGCCTCACCAGTCGATCGGCCTGCGGTCGCGGAAAAAGCCGCCCGTGGGCCCGTCGTCCGGCACCGTCCCCAGCCACCAGGCGGTGTCGGCGGCCTCCTCTGGCGTGCGCGGCGCGGCGCTGCCGCCCATGCGGGTGCGCACCCAGCCCGGGCACATGGCGTTGACTTTGACCGCTTGCGGCAGCTCCTTCGCCAGGCGGACGGTGAGCGCGTTCAGCGCCGCCTTGGTCACGCCGTAGGCTCCGGGTCCGTCCAACCCTTCCGCGAACGAGCCCCAGCCCGACGAGACGTTGACGATCCGGCCGTAGCCGCGCGCGGCCATTCCCGGCGCCAGCCCCCGGACGAGCCGCAGCGGCCCCAGCACGTTCACGGCGATGCTCGCCTCGACGCCCTCCCAGGGCATGTCGAGCAGCGTGCCCTCGGGCAGGACGCCGGCGTTGTTGACGAGCACGGAGACATCGTTGCCAGACGCTTTCAGCTCGGCCAGCGCCGCGTCGATGCTCGCGGTGTCGCCGACGTCGAGCTTCACCGTCGCGACGTCGAGCCCCTGGTCGCGCAGCCGGGCGGCTTCCGTCTCACCGGCGGCCGCGTCCCGCGCCGCCAGCAGGACCCGGTGGCCCTCCCGGGCGAAGCGCTCGACGATCGCAAGGCCGATGCCGCGGTTGCCGCCGGTTACGAGGACCCGAGGATGTGCGCCCATGACCGTTCTCCTGCTCCAAGCCGGTGCGGCGTAGCCACCGCCCGCCGGCGGCATTCGCGTACGCCAAGGTGAGGAACGGAGATGTGATGGCTCTGCCGCGGATCAAGCGGAGTTCGCGCCAACGGTGCGAGCAGCTACCCCCGCTCGTGCAGGAGCCGCGATTTCTGCCGCTGCCAGTCGCGGTCCTTGATCGCCGCGCGCTTGTCGGCCTTCTGCTTGCCCTTGGCCAGGGCGAGGGCGATCTTCGCGATCCCGCGCGCATTGAAGTAGATCGACAGCGGGATCAGGGTCATGCCCTCGCGACGGATGGCGATGATCAGCTTGGCGATTTCGCGCCGGCGCATCAGCAGCTTGCGCGGCCGGCGCGGCTCGTGGCCGAAGGTCTTGCCGGCGTCGTACTCGGGGATGTGGGCGTTGAAGAGGTAGAGCTCGCCGCCCTTGTCGCCGGCGTAGGCCTCGCTGATCGAGCCCTGCCCCCGGCGCAGCGACTTGACCTCGGTGCCGGCGAGCATCAGCCCGGCCTCGAACGTCTCCTCCACCGCATACTCGTAACGAGCCCGGCGGTTCTGGGCGACGGTCCCGCTGGCGATCAGGCTCCTGTTCTTGTCCTTGCCGGCCACGAAACCCTACATGCCCTTCAGCGTCAATTGATGAGCCCTGCGGAGCGCATGGCCTTCTCGACGGTCCCCTTGCTGGCGACGCTGATCGGTTGCAGCGGCAGGCGCACGTCGGGCGCGCACTTGCCCAGCAGGCTCGCGGCGTACTTCACCGGGATCGGGTTGCTTTCGCAGAACATCGCCGCGTGCAGGGTGGAAAGCTGGTCGCTGATCCGGCTGGCGGCGGCGACGTCGCCGTCGCGCCAGGCCTTCTGCATCTGGGCGCAGGCGGCGGGCGCGACGTTGGCCGATACCGAGATGCAGCCGTGACCGCCGGCGGCGAGGAACGGCAGCGCCGTCGCGTCCTCGCCGGAGAGCTGGCAGAAGTCGGAGCCGATGGCCGCCCGCGTGCGGATCGGCCGGTTCAGGTCAGCCGTCGCGTCCTTCACGCCGATGATCCGCGGCAGCTCGGCCAGCCTCGCCATGGTCTCGACGCTCATGTCGATCACGCAGCGGCCGGGGATGTTGTAGATGATGATGGGGACGGCGCTGGCATCGTGGATCGCCTTGAAGTGGAGGTACAAGCCCTCCTGCCCGGGCTTGTTGTAATAGGGTGTGACGACCAGCACTGCGTCGGCGCCGGCCTTTTCGGCATGCTGGGTCAGAGCGACGGCCTCAGCGGTGGAGTTGGAGCCGGTGCCGGCTATGACGGGCGCACGCCCGCCCGCGGCGGCGACGCAGGTTTCGACGACGTGCCGATGCTCATCGTGGGACAGCACCGGGGACTCGCCCGTGGTGCCGCAGGCGACGAAGCCGTCGGTGCCCTGCTCGAGATGCCATTCGATCAACGACCGGTACGCAGCCTCGTCAAACGATTCTTCCCTAAATGGGGTAATTAGCGCTACGATCGAGCCCTTGAACATGCGCCATCTCCAGGATCCAGGATGCGCCGGACCTTACCGGCCGGATCCCTTTTTGCAAAGGGCGGGGATGTCATACACCCGTGCATGCCGGCACCGGCTGTTTCCGTCGGCCGCCGGCGTCGTCGCGCTTCTCGGTCTGTTGCTGTCCATCGAGCCCGGCTCCGCCCAGGCCCGCACGGCGCAGGATCCGCCGGCGGCGGTGCGCGTCGCCTTTGCCGCCCTGGAGCGCGGCGACTGGCCGGCGGTCCACAGCCTCGGCAGCCGTCTCGCCGACGCGGTGTCCGGGAAAGTCCTGTTCTGGCTGAGGGCGACGCGTGGCGACGGCTCGCTCGGCTTCGGCGAGATCAACGCCTTCCTCGCCGCCAACCCCGACTGGCCGAACCGGACGGCGCTGCTGCGCCGGGCGGAGGAGGTGCTGCCGGAGGAGAAGTCGGCCCGCGCCGTCGTCTCCTGGTTCGGCGAGCGCGAGCCGCTGACGCCCTACGGGCGCTTCCGCCTGGCCCGGGCGTACCTGGAACTCGGCCAGCGCGAACGCGCCGGGGAACTGGCGCGCCGGTCCTGGCGCGGCGGCGACCTCTACTATCCCGACCTGGAGCGGGCCTTTCGCGCCACCTTCGCCTCGCTGCTGTCCATCGGCGACCACCGCGCCCGGCTCGACGCGCTGCTGTGGGACGGCCGCGTGACGGCGGCGCGCCGCCTCTACGACGTCGTCGGCACCGACCGGCGGGCGCTCGCCGAGGCCCGGCTCCTGCTGCGCCGGCAGAAGGGGAACGCCGATGCCGCCCTGGCCCGTGTGCCGGCGGCGCTCCGGGCGGACCCGGGCCTGATCTACGAGCGGGTGCGCTGGCACCGGCAGAAGGGGCTGGAGACCGGCGCCCGGAACCTGCTTGCGGAGGTCAAGCCGGATGCGGCGGGGCGCCCCGACCTGTGGTGGACCGAGCGGCATGCGCTGGCACGCGACGCCCTGCGGCACGGACAGGCCCAGGCGGCCTACCGGCTGGTCAGCGGCCATGCGCTGAGCGAGCCCGGCGACTATTCGGAAGCCGAGTGGCTGGCGGGCTGGATCGCCCTGCGTTTCCTGAAGAAGCCGGAGGTGGCCCGCGGCCACTTCCTCAACATGGCCAAGGTCGTCCGCTTTCCGATCAGCGTCGCCAGGGCCGCCTACTGGGCCGGGCGCGCCGGCGAGGCGATGGGCGACAAGCCGTTCGCCATGGCCTCGTACCGGGCGGCCGCGGCGCACCCGACGACGTTCTACGGCCGGCTGGCCGCCGAGCGCGTCTCCCCGGACACGACCCTGATCCTGCCGCCCGGGCCGCAGCCGAGCGTGGCGGAGCGCGGGGCGTTCGCCGGCCACGAACTGGTCCGCGCGACCAAGCTGCTCGCCGAACACGGCCAGGACGAGGCGGCGCGCACCTTCATCCGCGGGCTCGGCGAGGTCAGCCAAAGCCCAACCTGGCAGGCGATGACCGCCGCCCTGGCCACCGAGATCGGCGGCACCGGCTTCGGCGTCGCCACTGCCAAGCGGGCCATACGCGAGGGCTTTTCGCTGTTCGAGCAGGCCTACCCGTTGATGCCCCTGCCGCTGGTCGCCGAGCGTCTGCCGCACCCGGTGGAGCCGGCGCTGGTCCTGGCGATGATCCGCCAGGAAAGCGAGTTCGACCGTACCGCCGTGAGCCGGGCGGGCGCCCGTGGGCTGACCCAGCTCATGCCGGCGACGGCGAAGCAGGTCGCAAACAGCCTGGGCCTGCCCTACGCCCCCGACCGGCTGACCCGGGACCCGGCGTACAACGTCAAGCTCGGCCGAGCCTATCTGAGCAAGCTGCTGGGTTCCTTCGACGGCTCGGTGGCGCTGGCGTTCGCCGCCTACAACGCCGGGCCGTCGCGGGTGCGCCAGTGGCTCGACACCTACGGCGACCCGCGGAGCGGCCGGGTCGACCTGATCGACTGGATCGAGATGCTGCCGTTCGCGGAGACCCGCAACTACGTGCAGCGGGCGATCGAGAACCGCTGGGTCTACCAGGCCCGGCTGAACGGCGACGGGGTGCTGCTGGCGAGCGGCCTCGGCCGCTGAGCTCAGCCCGGCGCCGCCCCGCCGCCCTTCCAGGCGGAGCAGTCCCAGCCGGTGAGCCGCTCGAGCATCTCGATGTCTTCCCGGTAGAACGCCGCAAGCTCCGCCCGGCACTGCTCGCTGAGGCGCGGCTGCGCCCCCTTGAGCACCTTCGCCTGGATGAGGTTCGCCGCCTCCTTGAGGGATCTTCCTGCGAGCCGCGCCAGCCGCCCGCGGGGATGCGCGCGCACGTTCGCGTCGTCGCGGTAGTGGGAGATGGTGTTGGCGAGCCGCACCATGCGCTGGGTCAGGGGGTGGTAGTGCCCCGGTTGCTTAGTGCTGGCGAGGTCGGCAGGCACGAAGCGGTCGTCGACGCCGAGAAAACGGAACGCCTCTGCCAGGACGTGCTCCTTGTCCTGCAGGAACCGATCCTGGGTGACCAGGAACATCCGGTTGCGGGCGAGGAATTCCTCGTATGCCGACAGGCACTGGTGGTACTTGCCGAACTCCAGGATCTGCCACGCGCGCGGGTAGCGCCGCTGCAGCTCGCCCTGTAGCAGGCGCCGCATACACGTCTCGATGTCCATCACCGGGATGAACGATCCCGCCATTAGATGGAAGGCCGAAGACACGGCCCGGTCCACCGGGTTGCGCAGGACGGCGATCAACTTGACGTGGGGGAGCACCTCGACGATGCGCGCAGGCACCTCCGGCCGTCCGAGATAGTTGGGCCGGCGGATGCCGAGGCATCGCTCGCTCCGGCCGCGGAACAGCTCCGGGAAGTAGCCCACGTGGTAGGCGGCGAAGTCCGGATCCTCGAAGATCGGGACCTCGCCGGGGGCGACGTACACGTCCGGATGCTGGCTGAGGCAGTAGTGCAGAAAGGTGCTCGCCGACTTCTGCGCGCCGATGATGATGAAGTCGGGATGCGCCATCGCGCCCGCGGCTGGCCGCTCCAGGCCCCGTGCGCCGGCGCCCGCTTCCAACACCGGTTGCGCATGGCGTTCGGCGGCGTCGTCCGCGGAGGCACTTGCGGCCGGCTCCCCCGCCGGTGACAGGCTGCAGCGGTGGTCGCCGGTAAGCGCCGAGAGCTTCGTCCCCATGCCCTAACTCACCTCTGGTCAGGCCGCCGGCGTTATAGCAGGTTCGCCAGCAACGTGGCGAACTTCGCGAACTTCGTTTGGTTCCTTGCGGGGCGAGGGTTGTCAGGGTCGGAAAAAGATCCCCGGCCCGTGCTCCTTCGGGCGGATCTCAGGCCTCGGCGCCTTCCGCGCCCGGGTCGTCCTCGCCCGAAGGCTCGGCCGCGGGGCCAGGCTCCGGGCGCCGGCAGCGCCCGCTGACGAAGGCGCCCTCATCGACGCACAGGGTCTGGTGGACGATGTCGCCGGTCACCCGCGCCGTCCGGCCGAGCCTGACGCAGCCGGCGGTGATCGGGCCGTTCACCACGCCGAGGATGCGCACGCTGTTGGCGGCGACGGCGCCGTCGATCACCCCGGCCTCGCTGACGACCAGACGGTCGGCGATGACGTCGCCTTCGACCCGACCGTCGACCTGAACCTCGCCGCTGCTGCTGACGTCGCCGGTGATCGTGAGGTCGCTGCCCAGCAGCGAGGGGATGGCGCTCCTGGCGGGCGCTAGGGCGGCAGCCCGGGCGCGGCTCGCGCCCCTAGTCCTGGAAAACATGCTGTCCTGCCTTGATGAAGTTCAAGGGGTCGGTGGACTTGCCGGCGATCAGGATCTCGTAGTGCAGATGCGCGCCGGTGCTCCGGCCGGAGTTGCCGAGCGTCCCCAGCTTCTCCTGGAACTCCACCTTGTCGCCGGCCTTGACCCTGATCGTACGCAGGTGGGCATAGCGGGTCCGCAGCGACCGGCCGTGGTCGATTTCCACCATGTTCCCGTAGCCGCCGTTGCGCCCGGCGAAGACGACGATGCCCGGCGCCGGTGCGCGGATCGGGGCGTTCGGCGCGGAGATTAGGTCGAGGCCGTGGTGCATCGCCTGGCGGCTGTTCATCGGGTCGCGGCGGGTGCCGTAGGAGCTGCTGATGGCGTAGCGGTCGAGGGGTGCGGCCAGCGGCATGCGCTTGACCATGGCGCGCAGGGCCTGCCAGTAGGCCAGGTCGCTCTGCAGCGCCGCCCGCTCCGCGGCCAGCGGGCCGCTGATCGCGGCGATGAACGGGCCGCCCTCGGCGGTGCGCTTCGGCTTGTCGCGTTCCTGGAAAACGTCGTCGAGATCCATGCCGGCGCGCTCGATCACCCGCTCGGCGGTGGCGATGAAGTAAGCGAGCTGCGGCTGGACCTCGCGCAGCAGCTCTGTTTCGGCGGAGCGCAGGGCGGAGACGCCGCTGGCCAGCCGGTCGACGTGCCGCTCCAGGCTCGCCATCTGGGCAAGCGCAGCCGCCTCCCCCTCCTCCTCCAGGCTCAGGGCGTTGCGCGCGTCCTCCGCGGGCGCGGGCGCGCCGAGCCCCCGCGTCGCCAGCGCGAACACGCGCTCGCTGACGGCAGCCAGTTGCGACCGCAGCCGGTCGAGCACGGCCTCGTCCTTGGGCGCGCTCGGCGTCTGCTCCGGCTCCGGCTTAGGCTCAGGCTCCCGGTGGCAGAGGCGGCGCGCTTCAACGGGCTGCTCCACAGCCGCGACGGCCGGGTTGGTCGCAGCGGTCGGCGCCTGGGCGGGCTCGGCTGCATCGTCCAGAGGGGCTATCTCGTCCACGGCGGCGAGGAGGTAATCGCGCTCCGAAGGCACCGCCACCTCGCGGGGGATCTCGCGGGGGATGTCGCGGGGGACGATGATCGGCGGCTTGCCCGCGGGGTCGAGCTTCACCGCAACGACGATCCCTGCATCCCGCGGCCGGGGAGCCGGGCCGCCGAAGACGAGGCCGATGACGACGGCCACGGCCCAACCGGCCGTCACGGCGGCGAAGGCGGCCATCGTGAGCTGGGCGCCACGGCCCAGCCGGTAGATGCTGATCCGATCGAGCTCGCGAATGAGGATCTGCCGCTCGGGAAACGTCTCCTCGACGAGCCGTAGGGCGGCGCTTCCGGACGCGCGGACGCGCATCAGGCAGAGCCGCGTCAGCTCCTCGATCCGCATGGCCGCGCTCACCGCATCGCTCGCCCCAGCCTCGCCGCGGGGCGCACTCTGCCTTCCGGGCCATTAACAAACCGCTATTGACGCGGCGGCGGCGTTACGGCTAGCGCATGCCGCTGGCCCGTCCTGGGAGGAGCAGTCAGTGTTCAGCGCAGCCCTCGTCAATCTCGCCAACGCCCTCATCCGCCGCTGCCAGACGCAGCAGTGTCCGCTGACGGTGGCTGAGTCCTGCACCGGCGGCCTGATCGCCGGCTGCCTGACGGAGGTGCCGGGCGTCTCGACGGTGTTCGAGCGCGGGTTCGTCACCTACGGCAACCGCGCCAAGCACGAGATGCTGGGCGTGCCGAAGGACGTGCTGAAGCGCTGCGGCGCGGTGAGCGACGAGGCGGTCACCGCCATGGCCGAGGGCGCCCTCGAGCGGGCCAGGGCCGGCGTCGCCGTCGCCGTCAGCGGCATCGCCGGGCCCGGCGGCGGCTCGGCGGAGCGGCCGGTCGGGCTCGTGCACTTCGCCGCCGTCCGCCGCGGCCACCCCGTCCGCCACCATAGCCAGGTCTTTGCGGGCGACCGCGCCGCCGTGCGCCTCGCCACGGTGGAGGCGGCGCTGCTGCTCTTGCGCGACGTCCTCGACGAGGCCGACGCGGGCCCCGCCGCCTGACGAGGGTTCAAGGCCGGTTAGACGGCAGCCTTACCTGCGTTATGGCCCCGGGTGGCGCCGTCCTGAACAGTAACGTCAATCGCCAAGCGAGGCGGTCATCGCGCGGGCAGTGCCCGTGCAACGGGACGGAGGAGAAGACCATGAACGCCACCGAGCCGCGCGGCCAGCGCCCCGGCGCCGGAACGACGCCGGACGCGGGCCACGAAGCCCTGCCGGCGGACGAGGCCCGTCAGGGCGAGGTCGTCTTCGGCAAGCCGTGGAAGCGTCAGGCCTACTTCGCCATCGTCGCCGGCCTGGCGGTCCTCGGACTGGTCCTGATCGTCGCCTTTACCTGAGCATCGTTCCGGCCAGCGCTTCGTCCAGCCGCGCGGTCAGGTCCTCGGCGGAGGCCTCGACCAAGTCCTTGTTGATCTCCTCGATGACGCGGCCGCGCACCGCGTCGGAGAATTCGGCGCGGAGGTCGCCCAGGGCTTGCGGCGGCGCCACGACCACCAACTGATTGAAGGCGCCGCGCTTGGCTTCGGCGTCGAGCAGGTTCGCGAGTTCCCGGGCGAAGTCTGCCTTGCGCTTCCGCCTCGGGTCGGTCGGCGGCTCCATCGCGTGCCGGCCTTCGCCGGCGCTGTCGAAGCTGCGCCCGGGCCGGTCGGCGTCGATCTCGCGGCTGGGAATGTTGCTGCCGATGAACTCGCGGTCGAGCGCCGGGACGAAGGGGTCCGTCCGCGCCGTCCGGGTCAGGAGACGCGCCCGCGCGCCGTCGGCAACGAGCACCCACGTGGTTTTTCGCATGGCCAATCCTCCATCATCGACCACGCCATCCTAGATCCTGCTGCGTTCTTGAGGTAGGCGCTTCCTCGCGCCCCTGCCCAGCGTCGGACGAGGTTGCCGGCGCTACCGGCGGCTGCCCCCGCCGCGCACGAGCCGGCGGAGCCAGCCCATGACCTTCGACCACGGCGTGTGCGGATACACCGTGGCGCCGCAGTTGCTGCAGATCAGCGGCTCCTTCGGCCGGCGCTCGGCCGGAACGACACCGATGACGTTATCGCACCGGGGGCAAACGAGGCGGAGGCGATCATCGGACACGTCGGCTAGCCCCTGCTGCGCTTATCGTCGCCGTGGCCCAGTGCGGCCCGCCGGGACGGCGGCCAAGCGCCACGGGCTAGACGTAAGCCAAGCCGGCCGGGCGCGCCAGCACGACGACGGCCGCGCCCTGGGAGGCAGGCGCCAGCGGCGCGGGCGGCGAAAGAGGAGACCAGGACATGCCCCTGTGGAGGATCGAGGCGGTCGCCGACATGGATGACCCCGTGTGGCAGGACAGGGCGCAGTGGGAGTGGGTGATCGTTCGCGCCGCCTCGCCGGCGTTCGCCCGGACGCTCGCGACCGACCTGGACACGCCCAGCGGGGTCAACCGCTACGGGGTCCAGAACAGCAACCTCGGGTCCGCCTTTTCCAGCGAAAAGCTTTACCACGTCGTTCCGGAAACGTCGGGAGCCTTCGAGGCGCAGGGTCCGGACGGGATCGTTGCCGAGAGCCGGCGGCGCGGCCCGGTCAATCCGTAAAGCTTCGGACGCCGGCCTCAGGCGGGCTCGCCCCCTGCACGCCGTGCCGGCCGCGTCGCCCGGGCGGCTTGGGGCGGTCCGGACCCCGCCTCCCCGTCCGCCTCGGCGGACACCTCCGCCGCCATCGCCCGTGACAGCCGCTGCCCCAGCCAGAGAAAGGCGCGGATCATCGTCGCCGAGCGGTTCTGCAGCGGCCCGCCGCGCTCGATGGCAACCGCCGCCTCGTGCCGGCGGCCGGCCTGCATCAGCCGGACGACCTCGGCCGCTTCCGCGTGGAAGAAGGCGTGCGCCTGACGCGCCGCCTCGTACTCGGGCAGATGCCGGAAGCGGAGCGCGTCGCCGTAAATCCAGCGGCCGAGTTCGCACTGGTCGTCGCGCACCAGCATGTCCACGTCGGGCGCGCCGGCGCCGTAGACATACTCGCGAAGTTGCGCGAGCCACTCGGCGTGGGCGCGCAGGGGAGGGCGGATATCCATAGGCCGCGCTTGTTTTATCACACGCATCGGCTAATACCTCGTCCTCTCGCAAAGTTTCGCTTTGGGAAGGCTGTGACCACGCCAGTGCATGGACAGGAAAGCCGAAGCGCCGTCCCCCGCCCGGCCCTACGAGCAACGCGCCGTACGCCGGGACGGGTCACGGGTATTTTCGCAGCCTTTCTCGCCACGGCCGCGGCCGGCTGTTCGTCCACCTCCGTCGTCGACGACCATCTGGCCGGCTGGCAACGCGAGCACGACGCGCAGACGCATGCATTCGCCCACGACAGCTTCGCCCTGAACCGGCAGGCGAGCGAGGAGGCGGCGCGCCTCGCCGGATCCGGCTCGCTGCTCTGGCCGGACTACGCCGAGCCGATGCTGCGGACGGCGACGCGGAGCCGCGCGGTGCATCAGGCACAGGGCCGGGCCCTGGCGCTGGAGCGGTTCCTGACGCTCATGCGCACCGGCCCGGACGCCGCCGCCACCGAAGCCTGGTTCGCCGAGCGGGTTCGCGCCACGGAGGCAGCAACGGACGAGGCCGCAGCCGAAACCGCGGCCGTGGCCGGCGCCTTCGACCGGCCGCTCCCGATCGGCGAGGACACCTTCCGCCGGGTCGCCGCGGCGGCGGCGCGGGAGGGCCGGGTGCGTGGCGAGGCGCTCCAGCTCGCCGACCTGCGGCGGACGGCGGGGAACTACTTCCGCCGGCGCGGCTACGACGAGCGCACGCTGGCCTTCGACCGCGGCGACGGTTCGGAGCCAGTCCCGGACGAGCGGCTGGTGGCGAGCGTCGAAAGCCGGCTCGGCTGGGCCGGCCTGCGCCAGGCAATCCTGCGGCCGCGGACCTGCGCTCAGGCCGAGGCGGAGGTGACCTGTGCGCCGGAGCCGCCGGGCACCGGGCCGGTGGTGATCACGGAGGGTGAAGGTTTGGCGCCGCCGCCCCTCGACCCGTCGATCCTCCCCGGCGACAACATTCGCTGGTCGGAGCCGAGGATGCGGTCGACGGATCTGCTGAAGCGGCGGCCGGGGTGGTGACGGCGAAGAGGCGGGCGCCGGCGAGAGGCAAGCCCACGGGGAAAGATGGACATGGCTGGCGAGGAAGCACGATGACGCGGTTGAGCAACATCCTGGCGCTGGTCGCGCTGATCGGCCTCGCCTTCCCCTGGGCCGGCTGGATCGGGCCCGCGGCCGCCGCCGATCCCAAGCCGGCCGCGACGCCGCCCGCCGCGACGGTCGGCGTGCTGTCCGCCGGGCGCAGCGCCAGCGACGTCCAGATCGTCTCCGATCTCGCCGCGGTGCTGGACGACGGCGAGCGGTTGCGGATCCTGCCGATCATCGGCCAGGGCGGCATGCAGAACCTCGACGACCTGATGGCGCTGCCGCTGGCCGACGTCGCGATCGTGCAAAGCGACGTGCTGGCCAGCGTTCGAGCGGACACGTCGCGGCGGGCGGCGGTGCGCGAGCTGCCCTACGTCGCCAAGCTGTTCAACCAGGAGGTCCACTTGCTGGCCCGCCGCCAAATCGGCTCGCTCGCCGACCTCGCCGGCAAACGGGTGGCGACGGGCGCGCCCGGCAGCGGCGAGAGCGTCACCGGCAGCGCCATCTTCTCGGCGCTCGAGATCCCCGTCGAGGCGACGCCGGACCAGCCCGACGTCGCGATCACCAGGCTGCGCGCCGGCGAGATCGAGGCGATGGTCTACGTCGCCAGCAAGCCGACGCCGCTGGTCGCGGCCGCCGGACCGGCGTCGGCGCAGGACGCCGACCTGCATCTCCTCTCGATCCCGGCGAACGAGCAGCTTCTCACCGCCTACGTGCCCTCGTCGCTCGGCCCGCAGGACTACCCCGGGCTGATCGCCGCCGGGCAGGACGTGGAGACCATCGCGGTGCCGATGGTCATGGTCGCCGCCGGCAACAAGCCCAAGCGGAACCAGGACTTCGCCGTCTTCGTCGACGCCTTCTTCGGCAAGTTCGCGCGATTCCAGGAGCCGATGCGCCACCCGAAGTGGCGGGAAACCAACCTTGCCGCCAGCGTGCCCGGAATGACCCGCCTGCCCGCCTCGCTCGACTGGGTCCGCGCCAACATGGCGACGCCCGAGGAGCGGCGGCTGCAGGAGGCCTTCGCCGACATGCTGCGGTTCCTCGCCGCCGAGAACGTCCGCCCCGACCCGAAGCTCGGCGAGCGCGACGCCACCGCGCTGTTCTGGCGCTTCGTCGATTGGCGCGCGGCCCAGGCCGAGCCTTAGCCCCGGCGCACCGCTTCTAAAGCCCCGCCACTACGGCTGGGTCGGCGGAACCTTGGGCGCTTCGCCGGGCGCCGGCTCCTCGGCATCGCCCGAAGGACGCGCCAGCAGCGCGTTCAGCCGCTCGGCAGCCGCCCGATCGCCACGGGCGATGGCGACGCGATACCAGGCCGCGGCCTGCTCCGGATCGGCCTCGACGCCGCGGATGGCGTTCCGCTCCAGGTACAGAGGATCGTAGCTCGCGGCCATCGCCGCCGCCGCCTCGGCGCTGCCCGTTTCCGCGGCACGGGCGAAGAAGTGCCGGGCCGAGATCGCGTCCGCGCCCCGCAGCAGGGCCTCGCCGCGGTCGACCAGGAAGTCCACCCTGGCATCGCCCCCGGCGCCAACCTCCGCGGGTCCCACCGGGATGCGCAGGCCGTCGAGCCGGGGGATCAGCACCTGGTCGGCCATCTCCTCCGGCGCCGGCGGAAAGGCGTAGCCCGCGTCGCTGCGGTCGGCCGCCAGCCCCAGCGCGGCAAGCACGCCGTTGACCGGCGACAGTTCGGCGATCCGGCTGCCCTCGGTCCAGACCAGGGCGGCGACCAGTGCGGCCGCGACGGCGGCGGGAATCGCCCAGGTGCGGCGGCGGCGCACCCGCCGTGCCGTCCGTGCCGGCGACGCCGTCTCCAGCGGTGCCGGCAACGCCACCACCGGCCCCTGCGCGGTTGCCGCCGGCAGGAAGGTCCCCGGTGGGGCGATCAGGTCGGCGGCGATGGTCTGCCGCGAGCCCTGCCAGGCGAAGATCATCGCCTGCGCCGCCATGGCGTTCAGCTCGGCCAGCACGCCGCCCGACAGCGTCGCTAGCCGCTCCACCGCCTCCGGCTCGAAGAGGCCGCGGCCGGGGTAGCCGGCGGTATCCAGGCAGTAATCGACGTAGGCGCCGACCTCCTCGACCGACAGCGGCCGCAGCGGCACCTCGACCGCGTCGTTCGCCGCCAACTCGGGCATGCCGGCGCCGCGCCAGATCGTGTCCAGGCGCAGGCGGACGTCGGGGCTGCCGCTGAGGACGAGGACGAGCCCGGTCCGCGGCCGCGCCCGCCCCTCCCGCGACGGGGTGAGGGCCACGTCGGCGGGCCGCTGCCCCTCGCCCGCCCCCGGCTCGGCGGTACCGGCCGAGCCGGCGTCCGCGGCGGGCTCAATCCGATCCGGGGCCTCCGGAGCATGGGCGATGAGGTCGAGAAGCCCGGCCAGGGCCTGGTCGGCCAGCCGGTCGGCGTCATCGACGGCGATGGCCGCGGGCGCCCGGGCGGTGTCGCCGTAGGCGAAGTCGCGCAGCGCCTCGGCGGCGGCCTCGTCGCTGCGGGCGGCGAAGGCGCGAAACAGGCCGAAGTTGCGGCAGGCGGCGAGCAGGATGTCCTCGTGCGACAGCAGCTCGGGATGCGGCACCGTCGAGGTCTCGACGGCGAAGGCCATCCAGCCTGACCGGCGGATCTCTCCCAGCATCCGCCGCAGCGCGGTGGTGCGGCCGGTCCCCGGCTCGCCGGCGAAGACGACCAGCCGCGGCGCGGCGCCGGGGTCGCGCAAGAGCACGTCGGCGCCAAGCGCCGGCTCGCCCGGCGGGAAGAAGTCCCGCCGCCGCGGCGAAACCCTGAACGGTTCGCTCAAGAGCCCGAAATGCCTGAGGAGCCTGCCGTTCTCCACGCTTCACCCACGATCCACGTCCCGATCATGAAAAGGTAGCACGCGCCAGGACCCGGTCAAATGCCGCCGATGGGGGCACGCGAGTCGCTGCCTCGCCTTACCGTTCATTGCTGTCCGTAGAACTACCCGTATAGATAGTACCATGCGACATTTTCATCATTTTTTAGTTGCTGTATTGCCCCTTTTGAGGGTATACCAATCTTGCGCTCTCCTTTGAGCTGCAGACGGAACGGGGGCAGGATATGACCAGGATCACCAGCAGGCTCGCCGGCGCCGCCCTCGCGACCCTCGGCCCCATCTTCGTCACCAGCGCCGCTTCGGCGGAGACCATCGAGCCCAGGTCGCTCACCTGGAACATCGTCAGCGATCAGGAGATGAGCAGCCTCTGCCGCCGGCATGGGCAGAACCCGTCCTGCGCGGGCCTGGCGGCCTGGGACGAAGAGTTTCAGAGCTGCATCATCTGGACCCGCTCGCCCAGGAGCGCCGACGACCTGCAGCGCTGGCGGCTGGTCCACCACGAGTTGCGCCACTGCCAGCAGGGCGCCTACCACTCTTAAGGAAAACTGGACGGCCCCCCGAAGTCTGACGACAGCGACTTCCGCATGTAGATCACGTCGGTGCCCCGGACGGGCTCGCGCCGGTACTCCCGATAGCCGAGGCCGGCATAGAGGTCGGCGTTCTCCACCATCGTCGCGTTGGTGAACAGCCGGATTTCGCCATGGCCGCGCCGGCGACCCTCCGCCTCGGCAAAGGCCAACAGCCGCTTGCCGACGCCCTGGCGCTGCCGGTCCGGGCGCACGGCGACGTCCTCGATGAACAGGTGATCGGACCGCACGCGCAGATGGAGGACGGCGAGCAGGCCGTCGCCGTCGATCACGACCCAGATGAGGTCATCGCGGACGGCCGCCGCAAAATCCCCGTCCATGGTGACCGGCAAGCGGCCCATGCGCGGGACGTAGACGGCATAGGCCGCCTCCAGCAGCGCGCGGATCGCGGGCGCGTCCTCCACGCCGGCGCGGCGGAACACGACGCCTCGTCGATCGGCAAAGGGATCGGGGATCGGAACCGGCATGGTCCGGCCTCCTCTCCCGGTTCCGCGCGGGGCTCAGCTCCGCTGGGGTTCGGTCGTCACCGGCACCGGCTGGCAAAGGCTCTGGTAGACGACGCAGTAGCGCTCGGTCAGCTTCAGCAGGGTCGCCAAGCGCTCGTCGTCGGCGTCGGTGTCCACCTCGAAGCGCAGGCGGACGGCGCGAAAGCCCACCGGCGCCTCCTTGTCGACGCCGAGCGTGCCGCGGAAGTCGAGGTCGCCCTCGGCGCGGACCGTTCCGTCTCGAACCTCGATGCCAAGGGCCACGGCCACCGCTCTCAGCGTCACCCCGGCGCAGGCGACCAGCGCCTCCAGCAGCATGTCGCCGGAGCAGGCCTGCAGGCCGCTGCCGCCGCTCGCCGGGTGCAGCCCGGCCTCGATCAGCGCCCGGCCGGTGTCGACCTTGCAGGCGATGCCCTCGGCGCCGACCCGACCCTCCGCCGTCAGCGTCACCACCGCCGACGCCGGATCCTCCCGGTAACGCGCCTTCAGCGGCGCCTGCAGCGTGCGGATGGCCTCCGCGTCCATGCCCGTCCCTCCCCGCCCGCCGTTTCGCAGCCCGTCACGTGCGCGGCCTCAGGCCTCCAGCCTGCAGCCGCAGAGGGGGCAGGTCGTCTGCGCCACCGCCAGGCGGATCTCCTCGTCGGAGACGACGGCGTCGCGCTCGGCGAGCATCGCCTTGACCTCCGCCACCAGCTGCTCGTGATAGCCGTTCTCGCCAGCGGCGCAGGCCTTGGCCCGGGCGTAGAGGCCGCTCACGTCGTCCGCCGGCTCCTCCAGGCTGAAGGCCCGCGAGGCACGCGGCCACGCCGTCGACGCGGCTAACGACGCCAGCCCGGCGGCGATGCCTATGGCCGGCAGCCCGAACGCCCGAAGAACCCGCCGCCTCGTGATCACCTCGCGCATCCGCTCACCCTTACGCCCGGCCTTCGCCATCCTGGCCACTTCCGCAACTATACGCGCAGGCCGGCGGCGGAGAAAGCCGATCGGGCGGCGGAGGACGGGCCGGCGAGATCGTGCCGAGCGCTGCCAGCGGCGTTGCCCCGTCCCGCGTCCGGGCTTACGTTCTTCCGCGTCGGGGAGTGGCGCAGCCTGGTAGCGCATCTGCTTTGGGAGCAGAGGGTCGCTGGTTCGAATCCAGTCTCCCCGACCAATACCAACGATTCGCGGAGGCTTAGACAGCCGCGTCACTCGGCTCCGATTCATATTCAATCTCCCCGACCACCGTTCCACCGCCAAGACCCGCCTCGGGTCGCCGACGAGGCCCTCACTGGGCAACCGGGGACACGGGTAACGGTTGAAGCGGGGAGCCGGGTTGTTGATCTCCGCGACCGACGCGTGTAAAGGCAAATGGTGCGCGACGCCGGGGCCCGGAGCCTGCGCCCGCGGCTCGCGGCACCACGAGAAGAAAAAGCGGGGATTGCGGTTTGAACGTGCCGATGCCGGCCAACGGCGGCGTACGCCGGCCGGGCGCGCCGCGGCGTCGCGGCGGCTCGGTGCCCTCTGCGGCCAGGGCCGGAGTTGCGGCCGCCCTGGCACTGGCCCTGCTCGCCGGCTGCGCCGTCGGCCCGGACTATGCGCCGCCCGAAACCCGCGTGCCGGACCGCTGGCACCATGAGCTGGTCCGCGGCCTGTCCGAGGGCCGGGCGGACATGCGCACGTGGTGGCTGCTGCTCGACGATCCCGCCCTCGACCGGCTGATCGAGACGGCGACCCGCGGCAACCTCGACATCAGGCGGGCGGTCTCCAGGCTGCTCGAGGCCCGCGCCCGTGTCGGCCTCGCCGCCGGCGAGGAGCTGCCCGCGGTCGATGCGCAAGGGGAGGTCGAACGCGGCCGGCTGAGCCAGGGCGTGCAGGACGAGCTCGGCAGCTCGCGGGCGCGGACCAGCACACTCTACCAGCTCGGCCTGGACGCGAGCTGGGAGCTGGACCTGTGGGGCCGGATCGGCCGCAACGTCGAGTCCGCCGGCGCGGCGCTGCAGGCCACCGTCGAGGACTACCGCGACGTCCTCGTCTCCCTCTACGCCGAGGTGGCCACGACCTACGTCGAGATCCGCACGCTGCAGGCGCGGATCGACGCGGCGCAGGGCAACGTCGACACCCAAGGGCAGACGCTCCGGCTGGTCAGCGACCGCCGCCGCGCGGAGCTCGCCTCCGACGTCGAGATCGCCCAGGCCCAGCTCAACCTGTCCACCACCGAGGCGCTGATCCCGCAGCTCCGCATCCAGCTGCAGCAGGCGATCCACCGCCTCAGCGTGCTCCTCGGCCAGCCGCCGACCGCGCTCTACGGCGCGCTGGAGCAGCGGCCGGTGCCCCAGCCGCCGGCGCAGGTCGCCATCGGCCTGCCCGCGGACCTGCTGCGCCAGCGCCCGGACATCCGCTCCGCCGAGCGCCGGCTCGCCGCGCAGACGGCGCAAATCGGCGTCGCCACCGCCGACCTCTACCCGCGCTTCACCCTGAGCGGCTTCCTCGCCTTCCAGAAGTACGGCGTGAGCAGCTTCTTCAATGGCGACAACATCGGCTATGGCCTCGGCCCGACGGTGATCTGGAACGTCTTCGACGGCGGCCGGATCCGCAGCAACATCGCCGTCCAGGACGCCCAGACCGAGCAGGCGCTGTTCCTCTACGAGCAGACGGTGCTCTCGGCGCTGCGCGAAACCCAGGACGCCCTCGTCGGCTACGTCCAGGAGAGCGAGCGGCGCGACATCCTGCGCCGGTCGGTGAGAGCGGCCAACGACGCGGTGCGCCTCGTCACCTCCCTCTACGTCTCCGGCCTCACCGACTTCCAGAACGTCCAGGACCAGCAGCGCTCCAAGTTTCAGCAGGACGACGCCTTCGCCCAGAGCCAGGGCCAGGTGATCCAGAACCTGATCGGCCTCTACCGGGCTTTGGGCGGCGGTTGGTCGCCGCCGCCGGACGCGCCCGTCACCCCGTCCAACACGACGGGCGCACCGCGAAAGACGACCGCCGAGGGCGCAAGTCGGTCGGCAGCACGCGGAAGCTGAACTTTTCTCGTTGCGTCTCAGCGGCTTGCGCCATCGGCGCGTTTTCATGGCGCAGCGAAGGAGATATCATCGGGTGCGACGCTCGCCGTGGACCCGCCCCCTCCATTCCGGCACAGCAGGATCCCTCCCGCCCGCATGACCGCCCTGAAGCTCTGCATCTTCGACTGCGACGGAACCCTGGTCGACAGCCACTACGCCATCACCGCGGCGATGGCGACGGCCTTTGCCGGCCAGGGGCTGCCGGCGCCGTCCGGCGCCGCGGTCAAACGCGTGGTCGGGCTGGCGCTCGCCGACGCCATCCGCCTGCTCCATCCGGGCGCCGCGGCCGAGACCTATGGCGGCCTGGCCCAGGGCTACGTGGCCGCCTTCGGCGAGCTCCGCCGCGCCGGCGAGACCCGGGAGTGGCTGTTTCCGGGCGTCGTCGAGGCGCTCCTCGCCATCGAGGAAGCCGGCTGGCTGCTCGGCATGGCCACCGGTAAGTCGCACCGCGGCCTGCTGGCGACGCTATCGGCGCACGACCTCGCGGACCGCTTCGTCACCCTGCAGACCGCCGACCGGGCACCGGGCAAGCCGGCCCCGGACATGATCCTGCAAGCCCTCGCCGAGACCGGCGTCGCTGCCGGCCGGGCGGTGATGATCGGCGACACCACCTACGACGTGCAGATGGCGAAGAACGCGGGCGTTGTCGCGGTCGGCGTCGACTGGGGCTATCATCACCGCGACGAATTGCTTGCGGCGGGAGCCGTCGTCGTCATCGAGGATTTCGCGGCACTGCCGGCGCTTCTCGACGACGTGGTGGCGAGCGCCGCGGCATGAGACCTGGACCCATGCATGCCGGCGAGCCCCACCAGCCAGCGCTTCTACAAGACCGCCACGGCCGCGCCCGCCGAGGGTGACGGCGCCAACGCCGGCTTCGGCGTCCGCCTGGACGACCGGCCGATCCGCACGCCCGGCGGCCGCCCCCTCATCCTGCCGGCTGAGGCGCTGGCCGAGGCCATCGCCGCCGAGTGGCGGGCGCAGTCCAAGCGCATCGACGTAGCCGCCATGCCCTTCACCCGGCTCGCCGCCACCGCGGTCGACCGCGTCGCCGAGGGCAGGGCCGCGGTCGTCGAGACGCTGCTCTCCTATGCCGGCGGCGACGTCCTCTGCTATCGCGCCGAGGAGCCCGCCGACCTTGCCCTTCGCCAGCACCGACGGTGGCAGCCCCTCCTCGACTGGGCCGCGGAGGCCCTCGGCGCGCATCTCGTCGTCACCCATGGCATCCTGCCGGTGGCGCAGCCCGACCAGGCCACGGCCGCCCTGCGCGCGGCGCTGGAGGCGCTCGACAGCTGGCAGCTCACCGCGCTGGCGGTGATCGCCCAGGCCTGCGGCTCGCTGGTCATCGCCCTCGCCCTCGCCCGCGGCCGGATCGACCCCGAGGAAGCCTTCGCCGTCTCCCAGCTGGACGAGAGCTACCAGATCGAGCGCTGGGGCGAGGACGCGGAGGCCGCGCGCCGCCGGCGTGCCCTGCACGACGACATCCGCGACGCCTGGCGGTTCATGATGCTGGCCGGCGGCCATGCCGAGCGCGAACCCGCCGCGGCCGAGGACGCCTGAGGGCACGGAGAGGGACTGGTTCGGGAATGGCGCAGCAGGACGAGGACGTGGAGACCAAGGCCGTGGTGGCGCGGATCGAGGGCCGGGTGCAGGGCGTGTGGTTCCGCGGCTGGACGGTGATGGAGGCCCGCCAGCGGGGCCTGCGCGGCTGGGTCCGCAACCGCAGCGACGGTAGCGTCGAGGCGCTGTTCGCCGGGCCGAAGCCGGCGGTGGACGCGATGCTGGAAGCGTGCTGGCAAGGCCCGCCGGCGGCCAAGGTCCGCGAGGTCAAGCCCTCGGGGGGCGTCTACCCGCAGGACCCCGGCTTCCACCCCCTGCCGACGTGCTGAGGCGCTAGCGGCCGACCGCGCGCAGCGCCGCGTGGACGCGGTCGTCCGTGGCGCCGGCGACGCGTGCGAAGTCGCCGCGAAGCGCCTTCAGCGCGCAGCGCTCGCGGGCGATCTCGCCGGCCGTGCGCACGCCGAGCCGGCGGAACAGCTCCAGCGGCGGGCACCAGCCCTGCAGGGCGTGCTGCATCAGGAAGCCGGCGACGCCGGCCGGCAGGAACAGCCACTTGCGGTCGACGGTGACGGCGAGCAGCAGCCCGGCCAGCGAAACGCCGGCGGCGTTGGCTTCCAGCGTCCGCTCGATGTCCCACTCCCGGTCGAGTTCGGCGATACGGTCGTCGATGGCGTCGGGGTGGCGGGCATGGTAGGCGACGCTGGCCTTGAGGTCGTCCTGGATGCGCTCGTTGATATGCCGGGTGGTGTGTTGCGGAACGCGCTCCGCGGTGTCCGGAAGCATGTCGTCCTCCCTTGCGGTGGCAAATCGAAGGTTCCTACGACAACCTCAGGGCGGGCCACGGGTTCCGCCGCCGTCGTCCGCCGGCCAACGACAGTGTGGACTTAAGCCTCCGGCGGTTCGTCGCCGTCGCGTGGCGGCGTGCCGCCCGCACGGGAGATCACCCCGTCGAACTTGTCCCGGTCCGCACGACGCGCCCGCGCCGTCAGCACCGCCTCGGTCCGCAGTGCCGAAACCTTCTCGGCCAGCGCCGTGGCGATGAACTGGTTGAGGGAGACGCCGTCTTCCGCCGCCGCCTTCCTGGCTTCTTCCATGATCGACGCCGGGGCGCGCAGCGGGAAGTTGCTCGTCCGCATCAAAACCTCCTCAGGAACTCTTGAAGGAACGCGAAGCTCACCTGCACGTTCAGGCCTCTCGTCCTGTGACCTGATCTCGTACTCCGGCAGGCCGCGTTACGTCATCGCGAGCCGCGAAGCGGCGTGGCGATCCAGTCCTGGAGGCAGTGGATTGCCACGTCGGCTTCGCCTCCTCGCAATGACGGTCCTGATTCGACTAGCTAGAGGCACTGGATTGCTTCGGAGGCTAACGACTCCTCGCAATGACGGCGCGTTCTTTACAATTCAGCTCATGACGCACGCTAGCAGTAGACTACGTCCCGAACGTCTCGGCGAAGGTGGCGGCGAGGATCGCGTCCACCTCGTCCATGCTCGCCTCGACGCCGAGCCGGCGGAGCGAGGTGACGGAGAAGCCGGCGAGGCCGCAGGGTACGATGCCGGAGAAGTGGTCAAGGTCGGGCGCGACGTTCAGGGCGATGCCGTGGAGGCTGATCCAGCGGCGCACGCGCACGCCGAGCGCCGCGATCTTCGCCTCGCCGCCGTCTGCGTCCACCACCCAGATGCCGATCCGCCCGGTCCGCCGCTCGCCGCGGACGCCGAGCCGGGCCAGGGCGGCGATGATCCAGCCCTCCAGCCGGCAGACGTAGGCGCGCACGTCCGCGCCGCGCTTGCGCAGGTCGAGGATCGGATAGGCGACCCGCTGGCCCGGCCCGTGGTAGGTGAAGCGGCCGCCCCTGCCGCTGGCATAAACCGGGAAGCGGGCGTCGAGCAGCTCGTCGGGCCTGGCGCTGGTGCCGCGGGTGTAGAGCGGCGGGTGCTCCAGGAGCCAGACGGCGTCCCCCGCCCTGCCCTCCAGGATCGCCGCAACCCTCGCCTCCATGGCCGCGAGCGCCAGCGGATAGGCCACGGGCTCCGCGCTCCGGTACCAGTCGGCGCCGCCGAACCGGCCGTACGGCTCCCCCGGGATCCGACCAGGGGCCGCGTCGCCGCCATCGCCCGCGGGCATCGCCACACCCGCGGCCGCCTCCCGCCCGTCGGCCTGCAAACCTTGAACTCCTCGGTTGGTTTTGCTATTCCCTGCTTACTGAATCTGACGCCTTTCCCTATATTGCAAGGTGTTTGCGGTCGTGGCGGAACCGGTAGACGCGCAGCGTTGAGGGCGCTGTGGGGGAGACCCCGTGGAAGTTCGAGTCTTCTCGACCGCACCATGCCTTTCGTTTCTCGATTGAGCTGAACCTCCGGCACGCGAGATCCGGCGCGAGGCGGACCTTCTCGCCCGCGCCGGCGACCGGATCACCCTGAGTCCAGACGCGGGGGCCGATACTGGCGCCATGTGCAAGGCGGGAGGCATAGGCGGTGTCGGATCCGGCAGAGACGGTCGAGGCCGACCGCGCAGATAAGTCCAGGGAGGGCTTCGAGCTCGACAGGGCGGTCGTCGACGCCGTCGGCGAGGCCATCGAACGCGACGACCACGACCAGGTCCGCGCCCTCCTCGAGCCGGTCCACGACGCCGACGTCGCCGATCTTCTCCAGAACCTGAGCAGCGACGACCGCCGCACGGTGGTCACCGCGCTGCGCAGCGACTTTCCGCCCGACGTGCTGGCCGAGCTCGACGAGCGGGTTCGCGACGAGGTCATCGAGGAGCTCGGCATCGCCGAGACCGTGAACGCGGTCCGCGAGCTCGAGACCGACGACGCCGTCCACATCATCTCCGAACTCGAGGAGGACCAGCAGGAGCTGGTGCTGAAGGCGATCCCGTTGCAGGATCGCACCCTCATCGAGGAAGCGCTGGCGTTCCCGGACTACAGCGCCGGCCGGCTGATGCGCCGGGAGCTGGTCGCGGTCCCGGTGTTCTGGACGGTGGGCGACACCATCGACCACCTGCGGGCGACGGCGGAAACCAACCCGGACGCCCTTCCGGACGAGTTCTTCGACATCTTCGTCGTCGATCCTGGCCACCGCCCCGTCGGCTCGGTCAGCCTCAGCCGGATGCTCCGCGCCCGCCGGGCGCAGCCGATGACCGAGATCATGACCACCGAGATGAAGGTCATCGAGGCCACGACCGATCAGGAGGACGTGGCGTTCCTGTTCCGCCAGCGCGACCTCACCTCGGCGCCGGTGGTCGATACGGGCGGCCGGCTCGTCGGCGTGATCACCATCGACGACGTCGTCGACGTCATCGACGAGGAGCATGAGGACGACATCATGCGCCTCGGCGGCGTGCGCGAGGACGACCTCTACTCGGCCTCCGTGGAGACCGCGCAGTCGCGCTTCAGCTGGCTGCTGCTCAACCTCGGCACGGCGATCCTGGCCTCCGCGGTGATCGGGCTGTTCGACGCCACCATCGAGCACATGGTGGCGCTCGCCGTGCTGATGCCGATCGTGGCGTCCATGGGCGGCAACGCCGGCACCCAGACGCTCACCGTCGCCGTCCGGGCGCTGGCGACCAAGGAGCTGACCGAGGCCAACGCCAGGCGGGTGATCGGCAAGGAGGTGCTGGTCGGCGCCATGAACGGCCTCCTGTTCGCCGTCATCACCGGGCTCATCGCCTGGCTCTGGTTCGGGAGCTCCGGGCTGGGCGTGGTCATCGGCCTGGCGATGATCGTCAACCTGGTCGTCGCCGGCCTGTTCGGCGCCGTCATCCCGCTGGCGCTGGACCGGATGAAGATCGACCCCGCGGTGGCCTCCGCCGTGTTCCTCACCACCGTCACCGACGTCGTCGGGTTCTTCGCCTTCCTCGGCCTCGGCGCCTGGCTCCTGCTTTAGTCCTGCTTCCGCCCGGCCGCTTTACCTTTACGTAAACGGCAAGTACCTTCGCGCTCATGGCTGCCACCTACGGGATCGCCGAGCTGGCCCGCGAGTTCGGCGTGACCACCCGGACGATCCGCTACTACGAGGACCACGGCCTGATCGTGCCGGTCCGCGCCGGCCAGCGCCGCGTCTATGCCGCCCGCGACCGGGTGCGGCTTCGGCTGATCATGCGCGGCAAGCGCCTCGGCTTCTCGCTGGGCGAGATCCGCGAGATGCTCGACATGTACGACGCCGACCGCTCCGAGGTCGCCCAGCTCCGCCTGGTGCTGGAGCGCATCGCCGGGCGGCGGGCCTCCCTGCGCCAGCAGCAGCACGACATCGAGGCCATGCTGGGCGAGCTGGACACGGCCGAGGCGCAATGCCGAAGCCGGCTGGAGGCGCGGCTCGCCGGGCCTCCTCCCAAGGCAAAGGCTTCCTGAGCGGGCATATCCATCAGCCGCGAAACGTCTGGCCGCGCCGATCGCTCCGGCTATAGTGGCGGAAGGGTCCGGGCATAGGGGCGGAGAGCCATGATCACCATCAAAGTCGATGACGCCAGCCGCATCCTCATCATCGAGATGACCGGGATGATCAGCGAGGCCGACATCGACGGCGCCGCCGACAGGCTGCAGCGCGACTACCCCGGCGTCGGCGTCCACCTCAAGGGCCAGGGCACGCCGTTCTCGATCTTCGCCGACTGGCGGGGGCTCGAAGGCTGGGAGAAGGGCGCGAAGACCTTCGGGACGGTGATGAACAAGGCCACCGGGGACGCCGCGAAAAACGTCGCGGTCGTCGCCGACGAGCGCTTCGCCAACGAGCAGCCGAGGCTGGCGGACGCGCTGCCGGGAGCCACCGTTCGCTTCTTTCCGCGGTCGCAATCTGAACAGGCCATGGCCTGGCTGCGCGGCGACTGAAGCGGAGCGCCCGGACGGCCCCGTCTCAGCCGCCGGCGCGGCGCTCCAGGTGCAGAACCCACCACTCGCCGAACAGGTTGGTGGGGTGCGTCGCCTTCAGCTCGAAGCGGCTGTCCGAGAGGATGCTGTCCATGGGCACGTCGGAGCGGAAGCCGATGTACCTGTAGAGCGGCGCCACGGCGTTCTCCAGCCGGCTCATGATCCGGTTGGTGGACTTGAAGTGGTTGACGATGATGATCTCGCCCCCCGGCTTGCACACCCGGGCCACCTCGCCGAGCAGGGCGTCGAGGTTGGGCACCACCGAGGCGACGTACATTGCCACGACGAAGTCGAACTGGCCGTCGCGGAACGCCAGCTTCTCGGCGTCCATCTGCAGGAGCAGCCGCGTAGACTCCATCCCGGACTTGCTGATCCGGCCGCTCGCCCGCTTGAGCATGTCCATGGACACGTCCACGCCGTAGACGCGCAGGTCTCTGCGGTAGCCCGCCAGCGACAGGCCGGTACCCACCCCCGCCTCCAGCACCTCGGCGCCGGGGCGAGCCCTGCCGTTGACGATGTCGATGGTCTTGGTCCGCCCGGCTTCCAGCAGCTTGCCGAAGACGTTGTCGTAGACGAAGGAGTAGCGCTTGTAGGCCGCCTGGACTGCCGCCAGCCCGTCCTGCACGGTCGCCTTGGCTCGAACGGTTTTCGCAGGTTCGCTCCGCAAGCCCAGACCGGTCCTGGCGGTCGGGCGGCGATAGGCGTCGGGCATCCGGCTCACCCGCTTCCGGTCCGGCGGCGCATCTCGTCGATGCGCTTGGACGCCTCGGCCTTACTCAGGTTCGGGTCGAACGTCTTGGCCTCGCCGGCCTCCTCGTACAGCGTCTGCAGGTAGGACGCCTGGGCGCCGGTCATCGGCTCGTCGCCCGTGGTCCAGTCGTCCGGGTCCTTCTTCGCGCTGGCGGACTTGCCAGTCTGCGGCGACTTCGTCTCCGCCATGATTGCCTCCCATCTCCATCCACATCCTGCCCCGCGAAGGCGCGGACCAACCCTGAACGCGGGCGATCCGCGAAGGTTCCCGATACCGGGCCCGTTCATCGCCATCCTGCCGCGCCCGGCAGCGGCCTCGGCGAGGACCACTGCGCTCACGCCGAGCGTCAGTAGGACAACAGCATCGGCACGGTGGTGCGCGCCAGCACCCCGGTGGCCAGGCTGTTGCGCTCGCCGCTGCGCGGCCAACCGCCCATGACCAAAAGGTCCGCCGCGGCGTCGGCCAGATGCGAAAGCAGCCGTTCGGCCGCGTCGATCTCGCTGGCCTTGAAGACGAGGCGGTCGGGGACGGCGGCGATGCCATGCTCGGCCAGGTGGCGGACGATGCCGGCGGGCGACGGCTCGGGCTCGCGCCGGGCACGGCGCGCCGGCGCCAGCGCCAGCACGGTCACCTCCTCGGCGTCGCCCAGCAGCGGCAGCGCGTCGTTGACTGCGCGCGCCGCCTCGCGGCTGCCGTTCCAGGCGATGACCGCGCGCTTGCCCGGCGCCTTGAAGGCGCCGGCGAAGGGGACGACCAGAACGGGCCGGCCCGAGCGTATCACCGTCTGCTCCACCAGGGTCGGCGGAACTGCGCCGTCGGCGCTGCCGGGATCGAACTGCCCGAGCACCGCCAGATCGACCAGCCGGGCGGCATGGATGAGCTCGGCGGCGACAGCGACGTCGTCGAGCGGCACCTTCATCATCCACTCGGCGCCGAGCCCGGCGGCGGCGGCCCGCTCGCGAAAGGCCGGCTCGGCGCCGGCGGCAGTCCTGGCGAGCAGTTCGTGGCGCGACTGCGAGGACAGCCCCTGGACGTTGGTATCGGCGGCGGCGAACATCCCGATCAGCCGCGCCCCGAGCCGCGCCGCGAGCGCCAGGCTCAGGTCGAGCCGCCGCCCGGCCGCCGGCGTCAGGTCGAGATGAACCAGCAGTTCGCGAACCGCCATTTCCGCCCCTCTCCGCGTGCCGGGCCCATAGCGCCGCCCGGACGCCCCTCTTCTTGTTATGATACGTTTACGATACGCCGCCGGCCACGGGAATGGTTTGTTTGGCCCGCCGCTCGAAGGCGTCCACCATGCTCCTCGACGTCTCCGCCAGCACCATGTCGATGCCCCGCTGCAGCAGCCAGGAGCGGACCTCCCAGCGCAGGGCGATATGCACGGTGCAGCCGGTGGGGGCCTCGGCAAAATCCCAGTTGATGTGGAAGTGGCGGAAGTTGGGGTCGGTCGAGGTGACCTCGATCCGCTCCGGCCGCATCAGCGCGGTCCGGGTATGGAAGCGCTGGCGGATCGGCCCGATGCCGACGTCCTGCTCGGTGTAGTAGACCGTGCCGCGGCGGCGAAACACCCGCACGTCGGACCACAGAGGCAGGAACTCAGGGTAGCGCTCCACGTCGGCGACGAGGTCGAACACCGTCTCCCTGGGCGCCGCGATCACCCGCGTCTCGCTGTAGGTCGTCATGAGGAGGCCGTCCCACCCGCCCACGCCGCGGTCGGTCGCAGCGCGGGCTCATGGTGGCATCGCCGACGGGCGGGATCAACTCGCCGTTCGGCGACCCGGCGGCGGCTATTCCGCAGCCTTATCCACGGCGGGCGGCTGCCAGCGCAGGACCGGCTTGCGCGCCGCCGCGGTCTCGTCCAGCCGCCGGCGTGGCGACAGCCGCGGCGCTTCGTGAAACGCCTCGGCGTCCCCGGCCCTGGCGCGGGTGAGCAGCGCGCGCATGGTCTCGATGAACAGGTCGAGGGTGTCCTTGCTCTCCGTCTCGGTCGGCTCGATCAGCATGGCGCCGTGGACGACCAGCGGGAAGTACACCGTCATCGGATGGAAGCCCTCGTCGATCAGCGCCTTGGCGAGGTCGAGCGTGGTCACCCCGGTGTCCTTCAGGGTGCTGTCGTCGAACACCACCTCGTGCATGCAGGGCCCCGGGAACGCCGGGTGAAGCACGTCCTTGAGCCGGGCCATGACGTAGTTGGCGTTCAGCACGGCGTCGGCGGACGCCTGCCTGAGCCCGTCCGCGCCCATCGCCAGCATGTAGGCGAGCGCCCGGGTGAACATGCCGAACTGGCCGTGGAAGCCCTTGATCCGGCCCAGGGGATGGGCAGCCTCGTCATCCGCCGCGTGTTCGATGAGCCGGTAGCGCTCGCCGTCGGACAGGACGTAGGGCAGCGGCGCGAACGGCGCGAGCTCGGCGGACAGCACCACCGGGCCGCTTCCCGGCCCGCCGCCGCCGTGCGGCGTGGAGAAGGTCTTGTGCAGGTTGATGTGCATGCAGTCGATGCCGAGGTCGGCCGGCCGTACCCGGCCGACGATGGCGTTGAAATTGGCGCCGTCGCAGTAGAAGAAGGCGCCGACCTCGTGCGTGGCCGCGGCGATCTCGCGGATGTCGGTCTCGAACAGGCCGCAGGTGTTGGGGTTGGTCACCATGATCGCGGCGACGTCGCGGTCGAGCTTGCCGCGCAGCGCTTCCAGATCGACCCGGCCGCGCTCGTCTGCCGGGATCGCCTCGACCCTGTAGCCGCAGGCATGCGCCGTCGCCGGGTTGGTGCCGTGCGCCGATTCCGGGACCAGCACCTTGGTCCGCCGGTCGCCGCGATGCTCCAGCGCGGCGCGGATCGTCATCAGCCCGACGAGTTCGCCATGGGCGCCGGCGCCGGGGGACATGGCGACGCCCGGCATGCCGGTCAGCGTCTTCAGCCAGTGGGCGCAGGTGTGGATCACCTCGAGCGCGCCCTGGACGGTGGAGACCGGCTGCAGCGGGTGCAGGTCGCCGAGCCCCGGCATCCGCGCCACCTTCTCGTTCAGCCGCGGATTATGCTTCATGGTGCACGAGCCGAGCGGATAGAGGCCGCTGTCGATGCAGTAGTTCTTCTGGCTCAGCCGAGTGTAGTGGCGAACCACCTCCGGCTCCGACAGCCCGGGCAGGCCGATCGGTTCGCGTCGGCGCAGGCCGCCGAGGCGGTCGGCGCAGGCGGGCGGATGCGGCAGGTCGACCGCCGAGCGCTCCGGCGAGCCCTGCTCGAAGATCAACGGCTCCTCGAGCTGCAGCCCGCGGTGACCGCTGTGGGTCTGGCCGGTGAAGCTCTTGCCGGTGTAGGTCTGGGCGCTGGCGCTCATCACAAAGCTCCCCGCAGTCCGTCCACGAGCCGGTCCATGTCGGCCTCGCTGTTGAGCTCGGTCGCGGCCAGGATCAGCAGCGGCTGCATCTCGATCTCGTCCGGGTAGAGCCGCGACGCCGGAACCCCGGCAAGGATGCCGCGTGCGGCCAACGCGTCGACCACCGGCTCCGCGGCCCGCGGCAGGCGCACGGTGAACTCGTTGAAGAACGCGCCCTGGACCGGATCAACACCCGGCAGGGTTTCCAGCCGCTCGGCCAGGGCAACGGCGTTGGCGTGGTTGATCTCGGCCAGCCGGCGCAGGCCCGCTTCGCCGAGCATGGTCAGGTGGATGGTGAAGGCGAGCGCGCACAGCCCGGAGTTGGTGCAGATATTGCTCGTCGCCTTCTCCCGGCGGATGTGCTGCTCGCGGGTCGAGAGCGTGAGCACGAAGCCGCGCCGGCCGTCCGCGTCCACCGTCTCCCCGGCGAGCCGGCCAGGCATCTGCCGGACGAAGCGGCCGTGGGTCGCGAACAGGCCGACGGTCGGGCCGCCGAAGCCGGTGGAAATGCCGAGCGACTGGCCCTCGCCGACGACGATGTCGGCGCCCATCTCTCCGGGCGGCTTGATCAGCCCGAGCGAGACCGCCTCGCAGACGACGACCACCAGCAGCGCGCCGGCGCGGTGGCAGGCCTCGGCGAGCGGCGTGTAGTCGCGGACACGACCGAACACGTCCGGGTTCTGGACGACGACGCAGGCCGTGCCGGCGTCGATGCCGGCGGCGAGATCCTCGTCGCCCGGCCACGCCGGCGGCGAGGCGACGACCTCGAGGCCGGCGAACCGGCCGTAGGTCAGCGCCGTGTCGCGGTAGTGCGGATGCACGCCGCCGGAGACGATGGCCCGCCGGCGAGACTTGCCCAGCCGAACCGCCATCAGCACCGCCTCGGCGCAGGCGGTCGCGCCGTCGTACATGGAGGCGTTGGCGACCTCCATTCCCGTCAGCATCGCCACCTGCGTCTGGAACTCGAACAGGTACTGAAGCGTGCCCTGGGCGATCTCCGGCTGGTAAGGCGTGTAAGCGGTCAGGAACTCGCCGCGCTGGATGAGGTGATCGACCGCCGCCGGCACGTGGTGGCGGTAAAGGCCGCCGCCGATGAAGCTCGGCGCGCAGCCGGGGCTGAGGTTCTTCAGCGCGAACTGGCGAAACGCCTGCTCCACCGCGATCTCGCCCTGATGGTGCGGGAGATCGACGGGCGCATCCAGGCGCGCCTCAACCGGCACGTCGCAGAACAGGTCGTCGACGCCGTTCACGCCGATGGCGCCCAGCATGTGCCGGCGGTCGGCGTCGCTCAGGGGAAGGTAGCGCATCAGCTCAAGCCCGCCACGTAGTCCTTGTAAGCCCCCTGCTCCATGAGCTTATCGAGCTCGCCTGCATCGGCGATCCTGATCCTGAAGAACCAGCCGCCGCCCATGGCGTCGCCGTTCACCTTCGCGGGCTCGTCCTGGAGCACCTCGTTGACCTCGACGACCTCGCCACTCGCCGGCGAATAGACCTCGCTCGCCGCCTTGACCGACTCGACCACCGCCGCCTCGCCGCCGGCCTTCACCGCCTTGCCGATCTCCGGCAACTCGACGAAGACGACGTCGCCCAGTTGCTGCTGGGCGTAGTCGGTGATGCCGACCGTGCCAACGTCGCCGTCGATCCGGATCCACTCGTGCTCGCGGGTGAAGCGCAGGTTGGCCATGGCGATGCTCCGGCTTACGACGTCAACTTGACATAGCGGTGGGGAACGAACGGCAGCTTGACGATCCGGCCCGGCTGCGGCTTGCCGCGGACGATCACGTCGACCTCGGTGCCGGCGGCGCCGTAGTCGGCGTCAACGTAGCCCATGGCGACGGGGCCGCCGACGCTCGGGCCGTAGCCGCCGCTGGTGACGGTGCCGATGGTCCAGCGCCGGTCGGTGATCTCGGCACCGGCACGCGCGGGCACCTTGCCGTCGAGCCTGATCCCGACCCGCCGGCGCGACGGGCCCTCGGCGATCTGCCGGAGGATGATCTCGTCGCCCGGAAACCCGCCGGTCTCGCGCCGGCGCTTGCCGATGGTCCAGGCGAGCCCGGCCTCCACCGGCGTCGTCGCCTCGTCGATGTCCTGGCCGTAGAGGCACAAACCGGCCTCCAGCCGCAGCGAGTCGCGGGCGCCGAGCCCGGCCATGATCACCCGGCTGTCCTCCAGCAGCAGCCCGGCCAGGCCCTCGGCGTCCTCCGCGGCGACGCTGATCTCGAAGCCGTCCTCGCCGGTGTAGCCGGAGCGGGTCACGCCGCAGGCGATGCCGCCGATCTTCAGGGTCTCGGCCGTCATGAACAGCATGTGCCGGGACACGGGCGCCAGTTCGGCGAGCACGCTCGCCGCCGCCGGCCCCTGGAGGGCCAGCAGCGCCCGGTCGTGGCCGATCTCGAAGGCGCAGCGCTGGCCGACGTGCTCGGCGACGTGGGCAAAGTCGATGTCCTTGCGCGAGGCGTTGACGACGATCGTCAGATAGTACCCCCCGTGCACGACCATCAGATCATCGATGATGCCGCCGCGGTCGTTGGTGAAGAGCGTGTAGCGGACGGTGCCGACGAGCATGCCGGCGAGGTCGGCTACGACCAGGCTTTCCAGCGCCTCCGCCGCCTCGTCGCCGCGCAGGGTCGCCTGGCCCATGTGCGAGACGTCGAACAGCACGGCGTGGGTCCGCGCGTGCAGGTGCTCGGCGATGATGCCCTGGCGGTACTGCAGCGGCATGTCGTAGCCTGCGAACGGCACCATCCGAGCGCCCAGCCGTCGGTGCAGGGCGTTGAGCGGCGTCGTCCTGAGCGGCTTTTCGTCGGTGGCGGTCAAGCGGCTCTCCTCCGGCGACGGGCACGGTCACCGCGGCGCCGAGCCGGTGTGCCGGCGCCCGATGCGTGCCCCCTCTGTCCTCTGACCTGAAAGATTCCCGCAAGCGGCGCGCCGCTGCGGTTTCTTCTTCGGTGAGGCGCTGAGCCTTAAGCCCGGCGCCTGCTCTCCAGAGCCTCATCCCAACTGCGGTCCGGGTGCCTGAGAGTTTCCGGGGCGGTTGCTCCTTCGGCGCCGGCGTTCAAGCCGGTCTCTCCCGCAGTGGTCGCCTGAGGGTTCGGTCTCGTTAACACATTCCCGAAGCGCTGTACCACGAGAAGTCGCCGCCCGGGACGATTTTGCCCTGGCGGCACGGCGGTCGCCGCGGCTCCGCTCTAGCGGACGCCGGCGGTGCGGCGGTTGTACAACAGCTCGTCCTCGCTCAGCTGCAGGCCGAGGAGGATCTCGTAATAGCCCTCGCCCTCGGCCGCGATCGGCAGATCGATGCTGACCGGCGGGTCGTCCTGGACGACGTCGACCCGGGTGCTGTTGCCGGGGAAGGTGACGCTGACGGCGAAGAGCTGCTTGTTGAGGATGTCGGCGTCGGCGCCGACGACGCTGACGAAATACTGGAAGTCGGCCTTGCGGTTCTCGTTGGCCGGGCCGCGAGTGGCGGCGATGGCCGGGCCGACGGCGACCACCAGCTTCGAGGCGCCGCCCTCTTCCTTGGCGTAGACGCAGCCGCTGCGAAGGTCGGTGAGCTCGGCGCGGAAATCGACGTCGACGAGATCCCGTCCGGTGCCCGGCGCGAAGCGGGTCAGCGAGGCCGCCTCGCTGAGGACCGAGACCGGCGGGCACTCCGCGGGCTCGGGCGTGCTGCCGCAGCCCGCCACCGCCAGGGCGAGAACCGCGCCCGCTGCAGCCGCGCGCCGCATTCAGGGCGCCGCGAAGCTCGAATGCGAGCCGTCGCAAAACGGAGGCTTGGCCGTATGCTTGCAGCCGCAGAGAAACCCGGTCTCCGTCTTCTCCGCGGTGAAGATGATCGGGCTCAGCCCGGTGCCCTTGTGGCTGCCGTCGCACATCGGCTGCATGGCGCTACGCCCGCACGCGCACCAGGCGTATTTCTTGCCCTCCTCGAGCGTGACCGCGAACGGCGACAACTGGGCGCAGACGGGTTCGGACATGTCGGCATCATCCCTGCGGGCACGACCGACCGATCCGGCCGGCTCAAAAACACGAGGCATCCGGCGGCTTGGCGGCCGCCGCTGCGGGCGCTAGACACTATCCCCCACCCGTCGCCCATGACAAGATGAGGCAATGGCCGTCTACACGGAAATCGCCGACGAGGAGGTAGCCGGCTTCGTCGCCCAGTACGACATCGGCCGCGTCGTCGCCTGCAAGGGCATCGCTGAAGGGATCGAGAACACCAACTACCTGCTCGTCACAGACCGCGGCACCTTCATCCTCACGCTCTACGAAAAGCGGGTCCGGCCGGCGGACCTGCCGTTCTTCCTGGCGCTCATGAACCATCTCGCGGCGCGCGGCTTCCCCTGCCCGACGCCGGTCTCGGGGCGCGACGGCGAGGTGCTGCGCACGGTGGCCGGGCGGGCGGCGGCGATCGTCACCTTCCTCAGCGGCATGTGGCCGCGCCGCCCGACGGCGGTGCACTGCGCCGAATTGGGCGCGGCAATGGCGCGGATGCATCTCGCCACCGGGGACTTCTCCGGCAGCCGCGACAACGACCTGTCGGTCACGGGCTGGCGGCCGCTCTACGAGGCAACCGCCCGCCGCGGCCACAGCCTGGCGCTGGAGCTGCGCCGCGAGCTGGAGGAGGAGCTGGCCGCCCTGGAGGCGGCCTGGCCACGCAGCCTTCCCGGCGGGATCATCCACGCCGACCTGTTTCCGGACAACGTGTTCTTCGAGGCCGAGCGGCTCTCCGGCGTCATCGACTTCTATTTCGCCTGCCGGGATTTCCTCGCCTACGACGTCGCCGTCTGCCTGAACGCCTGGTGCTTCGAGGTCGACGGCAGCTTCAACGTCACCAAGGCGCGGCGGCTGGTGCAGGCGTACCGCTCGGTGCGCGAACTCGACCCCGAGGAGCGTGATGCCCTGCCGCTCCTGGCCCGCGGCGCGGCGATGCGCTTCCTGCTGACCCGGCTGTACGACTGGCTGAACACGCCGGCGACGGCGCTGGTGACCCGGAAGAACCCCATGGAGTACCTGCAGAAGATGCGGTTCCACCGCGGCGTCCGCAGCTTCGGCGGCTATGGCCTCGACTGAGGCGATGGCCCCCCCAGCCGAGGACGCGCCCGAAGATATGGCCGAAGACGACGCGGTCGAGATCTTCACCGACGGCGCCTGCCTCGGCAATCCCGGCCCCGGCGGCTGGGGCGCGATCCTGCGCTGGCGCGACAAGAGCCGCGAGATCTCCGGCGGCGAGCCGGCGACCACCAACAACCAGATGGAGCTGACCGCCGCCATCGCCGCGCTGGAGGCGCTGCGCCGGGGGATGCGGGTCCGCCTCTACACCGACAGCATGTACGTGCGCGACGGCATCACCCGCTGGATCCACGCCTGGAAGCGCAACGGCTGGCGGACCGCGGCGCGCAAGCCGGTGCGCAACGTCGAGCTGTGGCAGCGGCTCGACGCCGCCATGGCCGCCCACGACGTGGACTGGCACTGGGTCCGCGGCCACTCCGGGCATCCGGAGAACGAGCGCGCCGACGCGCTGGCTCGGGCAGCGGCCGTCGAGGCGCGGGCGGGCAGGCGCGTTAATCCGACCTAGCCACTCGTTCTTCGGTAGTGATGCCACCCCCATCTGTGATAGAGTTGGGGCAGTGGTAAATCGCGCAAAATCGGGCAGTTCGTGAGGCAGACGAGGGAGGCCGGCATGGCCGCTTGCCCTTGGACCGAGGCCATGAGCGTCGGCGTACCGGCTCTGGACTCGGACCACCGCTGTCTGGTGCGCATCATCAACCTGCTCGCCGAGGTCGATCACGGCGCCGAGGCGCCATCGACGGTCGAAACCGTCCTTGAGACCCTGGCGATGTACGCCCGCTACCACTTTTCCCGGGAAGAGCGGGTGATGGACGAGTGCGGGTTCCCGGCCTCGCGCTTCCATCGCGGCGCGCACGAGGAGTTCTCCGACTACATCCGCGGGCTGCGCGTAGGCCTCGCCGGACGGGCGACGCCCGACGTCGCCAAGGAGCTGCTCGACTACCTCACCCAGTGGCTGCGCCACCACATCCTGATCCAGGACATGGCCTACAAGCCGTACGTCGGGCGCACCCCCGCGGCGGCTCGCGGTCCCGCGCCCCTGCAGCCGACGATGAGCCGCGGGCAAGACACGGTCGGCCGGATCCGCGCCTGAGCCTGTGCGGCGGGCGGCGGCGCCGCCGGGGCGTCGGCTTGTCTCCTTTCCAAGGAAAATGTTGCGCTGCAGCCGCGACGGTGACATATCGCCGGCAGTCTTTGCGCCCCCCGGGCGCGCGCCCTCGCGCCCCCCGTGCGTCGGCCGTGCGCTCCCGCATCCGGAGACCCGTGTTCGACATGCCAGCGAAACCGAAGCGCGGCCTGATCCTCGGCCTGTGGCTGCGCTCGCCGTTCGAGATCGGCGCCGTGGCTGCCAGCAGCGCGCCGCTGGCACGGGCCATGGCGCGCCAGGTCAATCCGGAGCGGCCCGGCCTGGTGGTTGAGCTCGGCGGCGGCACGGGGGCGATCAGCGAAGCCCTGCTCAACCGCGGCGTCGCCGCGAACCGTCTGGTCATCGTCGAACGCCATCCTCGGCTTCACCGCCTGCTTCAGCAGCGGTTCCCGGCGGCGACGGTGCTGCAGGGCGACGCCGCCCACCTCCGCCAACTCCTTGCCGCCCACGGGCTGCGCGGGGTGAGGGCCGTCGTCTCGGGGCTGCCGCTGCTGGCCATGCGCGAGGACCAGCAAAAGGCCATCGTCATGGCAGCGATGGACGTGCTCGAGCCGGCCGGCCGGTTCGTTCAGTTCAGCTATGGCCCAGCCTGCCCGGTGCCGGAGAAGCTGCGCAGGGAGCTCAGGGTGCGCGCCCGCGGCGTCGCCAACGTCCTTTTGAACCTGCCTCCCGCCCGCGTCTGGGTGCTGGCGGCGGCCCGCTCGTCGGACAACCGCTCGCTGGCCACCCCCCTGGAAGCCGCCTGAGCCAAGTTCCCCCGGCCCCTCTGCCCGCCGCCACCCCGTGCCAGCTCCGCCGGCTGCGGGCTCGCGGGTCTAGACCCGCGCCGCCGCCGGCCAGGCGTCGCGCCGCTCCCGCACCACCGCGCCGCCGGCCTCGCCGTACTCGAGGAACTCGGCCGCCGTCGTCGTCGTGAAGAACCGCAGCAGCGGCGCGATCAGGCCGGTCCAGCCGGTTTGGTGGCTGGCGCCGAGGCCGGTGCCGTCGTCGCCGTGGAAATATTCGTAAAAGAGCAAAAACTCGTCGCCCCCTTCCCCGCCCGGCACTGGGCCGCCCGCGCGCATCGCCGGGCGCACGCCGTCGGCGCCGGCGCGAAACAGCGCCGCCAGCCGGCCGGCGATCAGCTCGGCGATCTCGTAGAGCGTCAGCTTCTGCCCGGAGCCGGTCGGGCACTCGATGCGCAGGCGGTTACCGTAATAGAGGTACTGCTGGAGCAAGGCGTGGATGAGCAGCGCGTTCAGGGGCATCCAGACCGGCCCACGCCAATTGACGTTGCCGGCGCCCAGCGGGTCCGGAGCCTCGCCGGGGTCGTAGGCGAGGGTAATGGCGGCGTCCCCGCCGAGATCGAGCCGGGCGGGAGCCTCCAGGTGCGCCTTCGACAGCGAGCGCACCCCGAACGGCGACAGGAACTCTGTCTCGTCGAGGATCCGGGCCAGCAGCCGGCGCAGCCTGGGCTCGCCGACCACGGCGATGAGCCGGCGGTCCCGGTTCCCCGGCCGCCCGGGATCGGCCAGCCGCGCCGACGCGTCAGGGTGAGCGGCTGCGTAGCGGCGCAGCCGCTCCTCCAGCCTGGGCAACCGCTCCAGCGCCGAGCCGGGCAGGACCGCGACCGCGAGCATCGGCACCATCCCGGCAAAGCCGCGGGCGCAGAGCGGCACGGCGGCGCCGTCCTCCGCGCGGACGAGGTCGTAGAACCAGCCGTCCGCCTCGTCCCACAGCGACCGCTCGCCGCCGGCCATGTGCTCCATGGCGGTCGCCATCGTCATGAGACGGTCGAAGAAGGTCACCGCGAACGGCTCGAACGTCGGGTCGTCGAGGGCGAGTTCCACCGCGATCTGCAGCATCTGCGCGCACTGGACCGCCATCCAGGCGCTGGCGCTCGACACCTCCAGCCTGCCGGCGCCGGCCCTGTCGCGATCGAACAGCTCGACGGCGTCGACGGCGACGAGCCCGCCGGACAGCAGGTCCCGCCCCTCGCGATCGACGCGGTTGGCCCACCAGGTGAAGTTCACGAGCAGGCCCGGGAAGGCCCTGCGCAGGAAGGAGAGGTCGCCGCTGCCGCCGCGCCGGGCCTTGTCGTGGCCATAGACGGACCAGACCGCCCAGGCGTGGAGCGGCGGCTCGTTCGCGGAGAAGTCCCACTCGCTGGCCGGTAGCTTGCCGTTGGGGTGGAGGTAGCGGCCGTCGAGCAGCATGACGAGCTGGCGCTTGGCCAACTCGGCGTCGACGAGCGCCAGGGGCAGGCCGTGAAACGCCAGGTTCCAGCCCGCGTACCACGGGTACTCCCACTTGTCCGGAACGGTGACGACGTCGGCGTTGGCGAGATGGCCCCAGCCGGCGTTGCGCACGGGCGCTGTCGGCGCCGCGCCCAGGCCAGCCCCGAAACCGGCACCGAGCGCACCAGCCGTCCCCGCCCCGTGCTCGCCGAGCCAGCGGCCGGCGTCGAAGTAGTAGAACTGCGCGTTCCACAGCATCCCGGCGCAGGCCCGGCGCAGGATCGCAGCCGCGTCCGGGTCCTTGGCGGCGGCCGCCACCGGCAGCAGCGTCGCGTAGAAGGCGTCGGCCTCGGCCCGGCGCGCCGCCAGGATGGCCTCGAAGCCGAGGAAGGGGCCGCCGGCGCGGTCGGAGGAGGCGGGTGTGCCGTCGGCGAGGCGCAAGCGCAGTTCGCGGCGCTCGCCCGGCTCGAGCACCAGGTCGTAGCGCACCGCCGCCTTGGTCCCGGTCCGCTTCGGGTTGACCGCCCCCTTGGCGCCGCCGACGACGGTGTCGTTGATGCCGTCCTTGACGAACCGGCCGGCGTTGTCGCCGCCGAACAGCCGCCGGTTGTTGGTCTCGTTCTCGGTGAACAGGACCTGGGGCGCGCCGGCGCAATAGAGGTAGCGGACGCCGAGCTCGGCGTGGACCGCGGCGACGATGCTGAAGGGCGACTTCTTCTCCACCTGCTTCAGGTTCGGCTTCGGGGTGTCGTCCGACCATGACCAGGTGTTGCGAAACCAAATGGTCGGCAGCACCGTGAGCGACGCTGCTTCCGGGCCGCGGTTGGTGACGCCGATGGCGATCAGGATGTCCTCCGGCCCCTCCTTGGCGTACTCGACGACCACGTCGAAGTAGCGGTCGTCGGCGAACACCCCGGTGTCGGCCAGCTCGTAGGGCGGCTCGTCGCGGCCCCTCGCGGCGTTGCCGGCGACGAGGTCGAGATACGGGAACGCCGCCTGCGGGTACCTGTAGAGATACCTGGCGTAGGCGTAGGTGGGCAGGGCGTCGAGGTAGCCGTAGCACTCCTTCACCGCCTCGCCGTGGTTGCCCTCGCCGTTGCCCAGCCCGAACAGCCGCTCCTTCAGGATCGGGTCCTTGCCGTTCCAGAGCGCCAGCGCGAAGCAGAGCAGCTGATGGTCGTCGCTGAAGCCGGCGAGCCCGTCCTCGCCCCAGCGGTAGGCGCGAGAGCGGGCCTGATCGTGGGTGAAATAGCGCCAGGCGTCGCCGTCGGCGCTGTAGTCCTCCCTGACCGTGCCCCACTGCCGCTCGCTGAGGTAGGGGCCCCACTTCCGCCAGTCGCCGGTGGCGTCCGCGGCTTCCTTCAGGCGCTGGTGCTCCGGTGTGTCCATTCAGCCCGCGTATGGCTCACGGCGGCGTTGGCCGGGCTCGTTCGGCGGGGCGGCGGGCATCGGCGCCATCTCCTTCGACGCGGGCTTGCTGAGGATCGATCATCCGGGCGCGCGCAGGACACGTCTTTCTCCTTTGTATTCCTTTTGCCGGAGGCTCGGTAGCGGCTTGGCAGCGCCCCTCGCGAGACGGGCTCCGCGCCGGCGAACTGATCCCGGCCGGGTCCGCCAGCGTACGGGCAGCATCGTCCTCGCGTCCGACGAAGCAGTTGCGGATCGGGACGCCCACGCCTACCGTCCGTGCCTGAAGCGCCGGCCGTAATGCCCAATGTTGAGGCATGCGGCTCCGCACAGGGACCGGGACATCATCAGGAGGGACTACCATGGGACTGTTCGATTTCATCAAGGCCGCCGGGCAAAAGCTCGGCATCGGCGGCGGCGGCGAGCCCAAGCCCGACGACCTGAAGAAGCAGGTCGCCGATCTCGGCTTCGCCAGCGACAAGCTCGACATCCAGGTCGAGGGCGACACGGTGAAGGTCAGCGGCGAGGCCGCCTCCCAGGAGGAGAAGGAGAAGATCGTCCTGGCGCTCGGCAACGTCGAGGGCATCGCCAAGGTCGAGGAGAACATCACCACGCCGGCGGGCAGCGAGGCCGTGTTCTACACCGTGCAGAGCGGCGACACCCTGTCGAAGATCTCCAAGGCGCAGTACGGCGACGCCAACAAGTACAACACGATCTTCGAGGCCAACAAGCCGATGCTGACGCATCCGGACAAGATCTACCCGGGTCAGGTCCTGCGGATCCCGCCGCTCGGCCAGACCACCGCGAACGTCTAGAAGCAAGGCGCAGTCGGGTTGATGCACTTGCCCCGGGAACGGCGTCATCGCGAGCCGCGAAGCGGCGCGGCGATCCAGTCGGCAGGCACTGGATTGCTTCGTCGGCTTAGCCTCCTCGCAATGACCCTCGGCCGGTCCGATCCGACGCAATGACGATTTGAGGCTCGCGCAGCGCCGGCAGCCGCCGGCGCTGCCTCCCCCGCCGGCAGGGCGACCGGCGTCCCCGCCTCCCGACCATTGCGCAAGGGCGCGATTCACCCCCACATCTTCGCCTGCGGCCGCGGTCTTGCGGCGGCGAACGGCCCGGGGATGACGATGTCGCGCGGCATGATGAAGATGATTGGCTGGCTCCTGCTCGCCGGGACCATCGGTGTGGTGAGCTGCCAGGCGCTGCTCACTTCGGGCCGTGACGACGCAGGCGTCCGGCCGCCGGTGATCGAGGCTCCCGCCGCTTCGGGTCCGGCCCGGCCGGGAGAGTGAGGCGGTGGAGACTGAGCTCGGCAAGCTGTGGAAGCGGATGCGCTCGACCGTTCGCGGCTGGTGGCTCTACGCCCTGCCGCTGCCGCTGGCGTTCGACGCGCTGATCTCGCTGTGGACAGGCTCGCTCGGGACGATGCTGGCCTCGAGCCTCGCCTACGGCGGCTTCCTCGTCGGCGCCACCGTGGCGCGCATCGGCTTCCTCAAGGAGGCGATGTACGACGACAAGCCCTTCTCCAGCCCGCCGCCCCGCTACAAGTCCTTCGGCGCCGCGATCATGGCGCTGGCGACGTCGTTCGCCGCCTACGCTTCGGCCGGCCACGACCTGATCACCGCCGGCGCCTTCGGCATCGCCTTCGCCATCGGCTTCTTCCTGCTCTACGGCTTCGACCCGCGCCCGAGCCCGCTGACGCTGCCGGCCGACCTCGCCGCCGAGGGCAAGGAGATCGAGGCGGCGCTGCGCGAGGCCTACGCCAAGGTCGAGGGCATCGAGTTGGCCGGCCGTGAGATCCGCTCGCTGGAGTTCCGCCGCCGGCTCGACCGGATCGTCTTCGGCTCGCGCAAGGTGCTGGCGACCATCGAGGAGAACCCCCGGAGCCTGCGGCGGGCGAAGCGCTTCATCAACGTCTACCTGGACGGCGCCAGGCAGGTGACCGAGAAGTACGCCCGCACCCACGCGGGCGCCGAGACGCCGCAGCTCGAGCAGAACTTCCGCCAGCTGCTCATCGACATGGAGAGCGTCTGCGAGGAGCAGCACCGGATGCTGGCGGACAACAGCATCGTCGACCTGGACGTGCAGATCGAGGTGCTGGCCAGCCGGCTCAAGCACGAAGGCGTCACCTGAGACCCGGACGAGAACGGGCCGCGCCCCGGCGGGGACGGCTTGGGACCGGTGGGCGCGGCAAGGGGAAGAGCACAGACCATGGCGAACGAAACCTATCGCGGCGAGCCGGTGCCCTACGCGACCGCGCCTTTACCGACGGCGCAGCCGACGGAGCAGCGGGCCACGGACGTCGTCGGCTACGGCCAGGCCGACCCGGCGCGGCGCGAGCACATCGAGCGGGTCATGGCCGAGATCGACGTGCGCGACGCGAACTCGATCCTGTTCTTCGGCACCAAGGCGCAGGAGCGGCTGACCAGCATCTCCGACGACATGCTGGAGGGCGTGCGCAACAAGGACGTCGGCCCCGCCGGTAGCGCGCTCAGCGAGATGCTGACCACGCTCCGCGGCTTCGATCCGACGAAGATGGGGCTGAACCAGAAGCCCGGGCTGCTCGCGCGCGTTCTCGGCAGGGGCAAACCGCTGGCCGGCTTCCTCCAGCGCTACGAGGAGGTGCGCAAGCAGATCGACACCATCAGCGACAGGCTGGACGCGCACAAGACCCGGCTGCTCACCGACATCGCCCAGCTCGACCGGCTCTACGCGGCGAACCTGGAGTACTTCCACCAGCTCGCCGACTACATCGCCGCCGGCGACGAGAAGCTCAGGCGGCTCGACACCGAGGTGATCCCGGCGCTGGTGCGCAAGGCCGAGACCAGCGGCGACGTCCTCGACGCCCAGGAGCTGCGCGACCTGCGCGCCGCCCGCGACGACCTGGAGCGCCGGGTCCACGACCTGAAGCTCACCCGGCAGGTGGCGATGCAGAGCCTGCCCAGCATCCGGCTGGTGCAGGAGAACGACAAGAGCCTCATCGGCAAGATCACCTCGACGCTCGCCAACACCGTGCCCCTGTGGCGCCAGCAGCTGGCCCAGGCGGTCACCATCTTCCGCTCCCGCGAGGCCGGGCGGACGCTGAAGGAGGCGACCGACCTCACCAACGAGCTCCTGCTCGCCAACGCCGAGAACCTCAAGCAGGCCAACATCGAGGTGCGCACCCAGGTCGAGCGCGGCGTCTTCGACATCGCCGCGGTGAAGAAGGCCAACGACGCCCTGATCGCCACCATCGAGGACAGCCTGCGCATCGCCGACGAGGGCAAGCGCAAACGCTCCGAAGCGGAGAAGGAGCTCCGCGCCTGCGAAGACGACCTCCGCGGCGTTCTCGCCTCCGCCCGCTCCCGCGCCTCGCTGCAGCTCCCGCCCCGGCGGTAGGAAGGGCCCCGAAGCCGACGCGGCCGTAGGTCGGAATAGCCGCAGGCGTATTCCGACGAATGCGTGATCATCCGTCGGATTACGGCTTCGCCTAATCCGACCTACAACTTCGTCGGCTCCGCGGCTCGCGGTGACGGTCCTTGCGTGGAGGCGGAAACCCCGCGGCCGCGCGGCTCGATCACGTGGCCGGTTCCCCCAGTCATCGCTGCAGCTGCTTCGGACATGTTGCGGCGATCCGGATCGTTCTGGAAGCAAGCCGGCGATGACCCCGGCCGCGGGCGGCGGCCTCAGTAGTCCCACTTCCAGCGCAGGCCGAGCGCGCCGGTGGCGCCGTCGGCGCCCTCGCTGACCTCGCTCTCCAGCGCTAGGCCGGGCAGGATGTCGATTTCGACGGTGCCGGCGGTCTGCTCGTCGGCCACGCCCTGGCGGGCGCCGACGTAGACGCCGTCGGCGACGTAGCGGCCGACGCCCAGGGCCGGCCCGTCGCCCTCCTCCCCCGTCTCGATCGTCAGCACGTCCAGGCCGAGCAGGTTGCGGACGTAGCCGAGCGCGTCCTCCGACAGGCTCTCGCCGCTGGCCAGGGTGTCGAGCGCCATGGCGAGCTGCGCCGCCTCCACCGGCCCGAGCCTGGCCGTGCCCTTGTCGAAGAGGACGCGCGACAGGATCTCGCTTTGCGGCAGCGCCGGCGTCGAGGTGAGCTCGACGTCCGGGTCCAGCGCGGTACCGGTGACCCGGATGACGGCGGTCAGCTCCGGCGTGGTGCGCGTGGCCTGGACGTTGAGGGTGGGATTGACGCTGGCGCCGCCGGTAAAGCCGATCTCGCCGGTCTGCAGGGCGAACCGCCTGCCGGCGAAGTCGAAGGTCCCGGTGCGCACCGCGACCATGCCGACCACGCGCGGATCGGCGCTGGTGCCGGACACCCGGAGGTCGCCCTCCCATTCCGACTCCAGGCCGCGCCCGCGGACGAACACCCGCCGCGGCAGGCTCACCGCGACGTCCAGCGCCACGGCCGGCCCGGCCGCCGCCGTTTCCGGCTCTGCCCGTCTCGGCGTGTAGCCCGGCGGCAGGTTTATCTCGGTAACGTCGAGCACCACCACCGACGGCGGCAGCCGGTCGATCAAGCGGACCTCGATCCGGTCCGAGGCCAGCTGGCCGGTGAGCGCGGCCCCCGCCTGGTCCTGGCGGAAGGCCATGGCCCCGCTCAGCGTCGCGGTGACGTCGTCGCGGCGGACCAGCGTCGCCCCGGTAAACGTGACGGCCATCTCGACCAGCGGCGCCATCCCCGGCGTGAGCGCGATCCGGCCGTCGCCGGCGACGGTGCCGTCCGCACCGTCGTTGCCGCGGAGCGTGAGCGCGACCTCGCCCGTGCCGGTGGAGCGGGCCTGCAGCGTCAGGCGGTCGATCACCGTCTCAGTGACGAAGTTCTCGAAGCGGCCGTCGGTGAGCGACGCCTGGCCGGCCAGCCGGGGCGCGGCGACGGTGCCGGCCAGGGCCAAATCGACGTTGGCGTTCCCGGTCAGCCGCTGTTCGGGCAGCGGCACCAGCTCCCACAGCCGCGCCACCGATCCGGCCCAGGTCAGCCGGCCGCTGAGCGGCGCCTGGTCCGAAACCTCCACCGCCAGCGTCCGGGCGTCGACGCGCGCCGGCACGGTGGCCTGGAACGCCAGCGGGCTGCCGCCGAGGCCGGGCACGCGCACGTCCACGGACGCCGTGCCGCCGCCGAGGGTCGCGGACGCACGCGCCTCCAGCGCGGGAGCCTGAGCCATGGGCCCGGCGCGAACGTCGCTGAGATCGAGGGTGAGCCGGCCGGCAAGGTCCCGGCCCTCGGTGCGGACCGACGCCTCGCCGTCGAGGTCGCCGGTGAGGTTGAGGTCGGGCCGCAAGGCCCGCGCCAGGCTCAGGGGCAGGCCGCTGAGGACCAGACGCCCCTCGGTTCCGGAAACACCCGTGCGCGCGCTGCCGCTGATGGTGCCGCCGCCCACCACGAGGTCGAGATCGTCGAGGGCCGTCTCGCCGGCCGTTAGGCTCACCACCAGCGGCCGGCGCAGCGCCAGGCGGTGGCCGGCGGCCTGGCCGTCGAGGAACGCGACGGTGATGCGGCTGGCGTCCTCAGCTTGGGCAAAGCTCCCGCCGGCGCGGATGGTCTCCGTCGCGTCGTCGCCGAGCCGGGCGGTAACGTCGTAGCGTGCGTCGGCCGGCGAGCCGCTGGCGTTGGCCTCGATGCCGGCCAGGGTCACGCCGCCCGCGGTGGGGCGAACGATGGAGAGCGCGACGTCGCCGCGCGGATCGTCCGTCCCGGCGACGCTGGCCCGCAGCGAAAAGCCTTCCGCCGAGGCCAGCGGGCCCTCGGGTGTCGCCAGCGAGAGCCCGCTGCCGGTGCCTGTGACGTCGATCGTCTGCTCGCCGTTTCGTTCCCCGAGCGTGACCCGAATGTCGGCCTCGCCGTCGAGACGATGCCCGGCGAGGGCGACGGGTTCGCTGTCCCCGCCCGCCCGCAGGCTCACCTCGCCCAGCACCGCGCCGCCTCCCGGCGGCAGCCTCATGTTGCCTCCGAGGCGGGCGCCGGCGCCGGTCCCATTGACGGGGCCGACGCGGAGCACGCCGTCACGTTCGCGGGCGAACGGCACCGCGAGGCGCAGCGGCGCGCCGGATGCGCTGGCGGTCGCGACGAGCAGGCCGCGCGGCGCGGTGACCAGCGTCTCGACGCTCAGCTCGGCGCGGAGCGGCGAGGCGACGACGTCGGCCACCTGGCCATTCTCCAGCGTCAGGACCGCCCTGGCGTCGGGATCCGCGGCCGGGCCGGCAAGGGTGCCGTCGAGGGCAAGGGCTCCGGAAGCCTCCACCCCCGCCGCGGCGGCCGCAGCCGCCACGTCCGGAACCTCGAGGCGGTAGTCGGCGCTGACGTTGCCGTCCTCGAGGCTTCCGGCGGCGGTGGCCCGGATCCCCTCCCCCGCCAGCACGGCGTCTTCGATCACGACATGGCCGGTCGCCGGGTCCGCCTCGAGCCCCGCCCGCAGCGACGGCGCGGCGCCGAGGAGCACGTCGGCGGCGGGAACGCCGCTGCGGAACGCCGCCGAACCCATGTCCAGGGTGGCACTGACGGCCCCGGCCTCGGCGCGCGCGTCGACGGACACCGTGCCGCTGCCGGCGAGGTCGATCCCGGCGAGGCTTGCGAAGGCGGCGAGGTCCGGCAGCTCGGCGTTCAGCGTCGCCTCGCCGTCGCCTGAGGACGGCCCGTAGCGGCCGTGGCCGCGGGCATCGAGCGCCGGCGCGGAGAGCTCGATCCGCTGGACGGTGACCTCGTTTGCCTGCGCGTCGAACAGCGCGCCCAGGCGCAACCGCGGCGGCGCCCCGAGCACGGCGTCGATGTCCGTCTCGCCGGAGCGGACGCCGGTGAACGTCGCCTCGGCGTCGAGCTCCGTTCGTCCGCCCTCCCCCGTCACGACGTTTGCGTTCAGCGACGCCCGCGCGGCCGACAGGTCCTCGACGCGAACATCGACGGCGTCGGCCGAAACCTCCGCGCTCGGCGCGGCCCAGGGGCCGGACAGCGTGATGCGCGCCTCGGCGCCTCGCAGGCTCACTGGTGCCAGCAGCGGCGCCAGCGCCTCGACCTCGGCCAGCGTCAAGGTCAGCGTCAGGTCGTCAAAGCGCTCGGCGTCCAGGTCCAGCGCGCCCACGGCAGAGAGCTCGGCACCGGCCGCCGCGACCTCGGCCCGATCGACGGCGAGCACCTGAGGCTCCGGCCGGCGGAGGGCCGCGGCGAAATCGATGCCGTCGGCGGCCAGGCCGCGTGCCGGCTCGGGAAGGAGTGCCGCCACCTGCGCCCTGCCGGAGACGTCGATCCGCAGCCCCCCGTCGGTGTCCTCGGTGGCGACGCCGGCGACGACGCCGACGTTCTCGCCGATGGCGCCGTCCAGCCGGCCCTGCCAGGCGCTCAAGGGGCCGTCGCCGCTCACGGACAGGCGGACCGGCGGCCGGCCGGCAAGGCCCAGCAGCGAGCCGACGAGCCCGCCTTCCGGCTCGTCCGCGCGCAGGTCGAGCGACAGCCGCTCGCCCGCCGGCTGCCACAACGCCTGGAGGCGCACGGCGGCGCCGACCCCGTTGGTGCGGACGATCTCGGCCTCGGTCCGGACCCGCCCGCCCCGCTCGGCGGCGACCTCGCCCGAAGCCCGCAGCGCCACCGCCTCCCCGGCCACGGCCTCGCCGATCTCGACGTCGTCGAAGGCGAACCGGTCCACCTGAACGTCGAGAGGCAGCGACGGCAGGCTGAAGGGTTCGTCGTCCTCCTCGGCCGCCGGGCCGCCTTCCGGCAGGCGGCTCAGTTGCACGCCGCCGGCCAGGGCCTCGGCGACGCTCAGGCGGCCGCGAAAGAGCGCCAGCGGCCGCCAACGCACCTCCAGTCGATCGACCGCGAGCCACTCGCCGTCGGCGTCGGCCACGGAAAGCCCCGACAGCGACAGCCGCGACGGCAGGCCGGGGCCGATGCGCTCGACCCGCAGCTCCGTTTCCCCGGGCGTCGACGCCAGGGTCGAGACCAGCCGCGCCGCCGCCCGTCCGCCCGCGTCCGTCTGCAGGGCGGCGAAGACGGCCGCGAGGAGGAGCAGCAGCACGGCGAGGAAGCCGCCGGCAATGCGTAAGCCCAGGCGCATCAGAAGGCCTCGCCGAGGGCGATGTAGAACTGGAACGGGTCGTCGATGTCGTCGCGGCGGTTCAGTGGGAAGGCCAGGTCCAGGCGCACCGGGCCGATGGGGGTGAAGTAGCGCAAGCCGCCGCCGGCGGCCCACCGCGGCGGGTCGGCGAAGTCGGGGTACGAGTTCTCGAAGACGTTGCCGCCTTCGACGAAGGAGACGACGCCGAGGTTGCCCCAGACCCGGGTGCGCAGCTCCAGGCTGGTCTCGAACAGCGAGCGGCCGCCGAGCGGGTCGTTGTCGTCGTCGATGGGGCCGACCTCCTGGAACTTGTAGCCGCGGATGGAATCGCCGCCACCGGCGTAGAAGCGCTTGTTGGCCGGGATGTCCTCGCGCGGCTGGCCCATGATGGAGCCGGCGCGGAGCCGGCCGGCGAGGACGAAGCGGCGGGCGTCGTCGAACGGCACGTATGCGGTGCCGGTGGCCTCGCCGACGAGAAAGCCCACGGTCTTGTCGAACCAGCCGGCGTAGGGCGTCGCGTCCAGGCGAAGGCGCGTGCCCTTGGTCGGATTGTAGATATCGTTGGCGCCGTCGTAGTAGAGCCACGCGGGAACGCCGGCGAGGGTGGAGGTCCGGCTTCCGTCCTGGTCCTCGAGCCTCGCCCACTCCAGCGACGTTGCCAGCGATCCCCGCCAGCGCTCGGTCAACGGCCGCTCCAGCCCGGCGCTGGTCTCCAGGCTCAGCTCGTTGAAGGCGGTGCTGTTGGTCCGGGTGGCGACGGCGTCGACGAACAGGTCCTGCTCCGGAAGGCGGAAGTCGGGACGGACGAAGCGGACCTCCGCCGACTGCTCGATGGCGCCGACCTCGACGGCGACGCCCAGATCCTCGTTGCGGCCGAAGAGGTTGCGGTGCTCCCAGAACACCTTGACCGCCGGCCCCTCGCCGGTCGAGTAGCGGACGCCGAAGCCGACCGAGCGCTGCTTGCCCTCGACGAAGCGCGTGTCCATCGGCAGCGTGCCGCCCGGGCCGAGCTGGTCGGCGCGCTCGATCGCCACCGCCGAGAACAGGCCGGTGCGGAGCAGCCGGGTGCGGTAGTGATCGACCAGGCGCTGGTCGTAGAGGTCGCCCTCCCGCCACGGAACCAGGACCCGGACGTAGTCCTCCTGAACGCCCTGGAGCCCGGCCACCGAGACGGCGCCGAAGCGCGCCTCCGGCCCCGGATCGACGTCGAGGTGGACCCGCATCGTCTCCGTCGCGTGATCGACGACGATCGTGCGGTCCGCGACCTCCGCCAAAGGATGGCCGCGGTTGGCGAGGAAGCGCAGCGCCACCTTCTCGGCGGCGACGACGCCTGGGGCGCGGGCCACGGCGCCGATCTCGACGCCGAGGTCGTCACGGTTCGGCATGGGCGCGGCGGAGGCCTCGCCGTCGGTGCCGACATAGCCGACGGTGAAGCTCTCCAGCCTGAACGCCGGCCCGGGGTCGATGAGGAGCGTCACCCCCGGCGGCTTGGCCTCGCGATCGACGTCGCCGCGGACGTCGGCGCGGTAGTAGCCCTCGGAGCGAAGCACGTCCTGGAACCGCTCGATGTCGCCGTCGATCCGCCGGCGCAGCCCAACGGCGGTGAACGGCGGCCGGTCTTCGAGTGCGATGAGCTGCGAGCTGCGCTCCAGCAGGCCGCGCAGCCGCCGGCCGAGCTCCGCCTGATCGGCGGCGGCGATCTCGACGTCGTAGGCGATGGCTTCCGGCGCCGCCTCGTCGCTGGCTTCGCCGTCCAGCCCGAGCGTCCGCGGCAGGCCGCAGCCGCCCGCGAGGAGGAGCGCCGGCATCAGCGGAAGCAGGAAGACCATCGCGCGCAGCAGCGGCATCGCAACGCCAATCGAGGCTCGGGTGGCTTAGGGCCGCGCCGTCCGCTGTGCGGCGAAGGTCCGGCAGAAGGCCGAAGGCTCAGGCTTGCCCCGCGTGCAGCCATTCGGCAAGCACTTTTGCCGCGCAGTCCTGAAGGGCAGGGCCGTGCGTCCTGCTGTCGCGGCGCAGGCCGGGGACGTCGATCCCTGGCGTCGCCGCGATCTCGGCGGCGTGGCCGACGAACCATCGCTCCAGCCGCGCCGGCTCCGCCTCCAGGTGGAACTGCAGCGCCAGGACGGAGGCGCCGTAGGCGAACGCCTGGTTCTCGTAGTGCGCGCTCGACGCCAGCCGCGTTGCCCCGTCCGGCAGGTCGAAGGTGTCGCCGTGCCAGTGGAGCACCGCCGTCCCGTCGGCGTGGCGAAGGCAGGACGCCCGGCCCTCCGCCGTGAGGCACACGGGCGCCCAGCCGATCTCCTTCACCGGCCCCGGGTAGACCCGGGCGCCGAGGCCGCGGGCGATGATCTGGGCGCCGAGGCAGATGCCGAGCAGCGGCCGGCCCGTGGCGACGCGCGCCTCGACGAGGCGGAGCTCGTCCTTAAGGAACGGGTAGGCCGCCTCCTCGTAGGCGCCGATGGGGCCGCCGAGGATGACCAGCAGATCGGGCTCGGCCCAAACCTCCGCCTCGGCGAGGCCGTCGGCCGCCTCCACGCAGTGAACGGCGTAGCCGGCCTCGGCCAGCACCGGCGCGAAGGTTCCGAGATCCTCGAAGGCAACGTGACGGATGGCGACGGCGGTTTTCATTTGCCGGGCGTGCTCGCACGCGGCCGCGGCCGCTGTCAAGCCGGCGGCGCTACCCCATGGCCATGCCCGTGCGGCAAAGAAAGAGGGCCGGTCCTTGCGGACCGGCCCTTGAGGTGTGCTCTTGAGGGAAGGGAGAACTCCGGATGAAAAGCCATCCGAGGGTGAGTATCCTCCAACCCTGCCTGTGCCACTGTGATGCGGATCACAATCGGGCAGTTTTTTTCAACGGGCGTGAAAAAGGGCGGCGGGACATGGCCATGAGCGATCCGCCCCTGCCCCAGCCGGCCGCTTCCGGCGCCGGTGACGGCGATCTCGTCGACGCCGCGGGCACCCGGCATCGGCCGGCGGGGCCGCGGCCCCGCATCGTCTCCCTGGTCCCCAGCATCACCGAAACCCTGTTCGACCTCGGCCTCGACGAGGCGGTGGTCGGCCGCACCGCCTTCTGCGTCCATCCGCGGGGGCGGGTCAGGCGGGCGCGGAGCGTCGGCGGGACCAAGCGGATCGACCTCGACAAGCTCAGCGCCGCTGATCCCACCCACGTCGTCGTCAACGTCGACGAGACGCCGAAAGAGCTCGCGAAAGAGCTGGCCACGGCCGGGTACACGGTCGTCGTCACCCACCCCATCGAGGTGGAGGACAACCTCGGCCTCTATCGCCTGCTCGGCGGCCTGTTCGACCGCCGGGCGGAGGCGGAGGCGCTGTGCCGGGCGTTCGCGGCCGAAGCGGAGGCGCTGGCCGAGGCCGCAGCGTCGCTTCCCGAACGCCGGGTCCTCTACCTGATCTGGAAGGAGCCGTGGATGACGGTGTCGGCGGACACCTACATCGCCCGGATGCTGGCGAGGGTCCGCTGGCGGACCCTCGGCGGCGACGCGGCCGTGCGCTACCCGACGATCGACCTGAACGAGGCTCTGCTGTCTGAGGCCGAGCTGGTGCTGTTCTCCTCCGAGCCCTTCCCCTTCAAGCGGTCACACCTGGACGCGTTCCGGGCAGCGCATCCGGCCCACGCCGCGAAGGCCATGGCGATCGACGCCGAGATGACCTCATGGTACGGCAGCCGCGCCATTCGCGGCCTGCGCTACCTCCGCGAACTGGCCCAGGCCGTAGCGGGCGCTCCGGCTTAAGTGGCATCGCCAAGCCGGGACGTTTTGGCTAGAGTTCGCGCCGCGCCTGCCTCCTTTTCGCTGCGGCGCCCAGCGGCAATACGAGGAAAAATCCATGAAGGTTTCCAAGCTCCTGAAATTGCACGGCATGCTGGTCTTGACACTGCATCCGGACATTACCCTTGCGGAGGCCGCGCGGCGTTTCGCGCAGACCGTCGGCGGGCGCAAGTTCTCCCTCGCCGTCGTCTGCGACTCGGAAGAGCAGGTCCTCGGCGTCATCTCACTGGGCGACATCACCTACGCATTCGGCCGGGAGGAGGAGAAGGCGGCGGGCATGCTCGTGCGCGACGTCATGACCCGCGACGTCATCACCTGCGGCCTCGAGGACGACGTCGAGGACGTGCTGCACACCATGGCCGACCGCGGCATCCGCCACACCCCCGTCGTCGACGGCGGCAAGCTCGCCGGCCTGATCGCCCGGCGCGACGCGCTGGAGTTCATGTACGGCCAGGTGGCGCTCGACGCCAAGAACCTGACCGACTGGCTGTTCCGCTCCGACGCGCGCTACTGACGCGGCCGGGGCAGGCGACGACATCGGGGGTGCGGCCCGGAGCACGGTCTAGCGAAGGCGCCGGTTCGCCGAGGCCGGCGCGGTACAGCCGGCCGCCGGGATGATCGCCCCCCGCCTCGCCGCCTTCTATTTCGCCTTTCTCGCCGTCTACGGGGTCCAGCTTCCGTTCTGGCCGGTCTGGCTCGCCGCCCACGGCCTCGGTCCCACCGACATCGGCATCATCGTCGCCGTCGGCGTCGGCGCCCGACTGGTCGGCAATCCCCTGGCGGCCCACGTTGCCGACCGCAGCGGCGAGCGCCGCCGGCCAATGCTGGCTCTGGCGGTCCTCGGGCTCGCCGCCTACGCGCTGTTCGCCTTCGTCGATGGCTTTTGGGGCATCCTCGCGGTCAGCATCGTCTCGTCGCTGCTGTTCCCGCCGATCATGGCCTTGGGCGAAAGCCTGACCATGACCGGCGTCGGCCGGTTCGGCCTCGACTATGGCCGCATCCGGCTGTGGGGCTCGCTCAGCTTCATCCTCGCCGCCACCGCGTCCGGGCACGTGCTGGTCGAGGCGCCGCCAACGGTGATCCTGTGGCTCGTGCTGGCCACCGTCGCCGCGACCGCGCTCGCCTGCGCCGTCCTCCCAGACCTGCGCACCGAGGCCGCCCCCGTCGCCGCCGGCCTGCCGCTGTTTCGCGTGCTCGCCGACCGGCGCCTGGTGCTGATGCTTGCCGCCGCCGGGCTGATCCAGGGCAGCCACGCGGTCTACTACGCCTTCGGCACCCTCCACTGGCAGGCGGCGGGCCACGGCGACGACGTCATCGGCCTGTTGTGGGCCGAGGGCGTCGTCTGCGAGATCGTGCTGTTCGCGTTCGGCGCCGCCGTCCTCCGCCGGATCCGAGCACCTTGGCTGATCGCCGCGGCCGGAGCGCTCGCCGTGCTGCGCTGGCTGGTGCTGGGATCGACGACGGCGTTGCCTGCAGTCGTCGCGGTGCAGGCGCTGCACGCCTTCTCCTATGGCGCCGCGCATCTCGGCGCCATCCACGTCATCGCCCGGACGGTGGCGCCGGGCCTGTCAGCGACGGCGCAGAGCCTCTACGCGGCGCTAGTCATGGGCCTAGCCCTGGGCTCGATGCTGCTGGTCTCCGGCCCGCTCTACGCCACGTTCCAGGGCGGCGCCTACTTCGCCATGGCGTTCAGCGCCGCCGTCGGCGCCGGCCTCGCGGTGGTGCTGGCGCAGAAGTCCTAGCCCACGCCGCGGCCGGTCAGGTCATCCACGGATCGACGAGGGCGACCCCGAAGTCGATGAAATGCCGGGTGTTGCGGGTGGCAAGCGTCGCCCCCCGCGCTGAGGCGATGCCGGCAATCTGGACGTCGCGGATATCGACCGTCCGCCCGCACAGCCGGCTCTCCGCTGCCATGGCGGCGGCCGCGGCGGCCGCTTGCTGATCGAAGGCCAGGACGCGCCCGCCGAGGACGGAGGTCGTTGCGGAACCCAGCGCCGCCTCCAATCGCTCGCGCCGGCGGCTTGGTGGCAGGAGCGCCAAGCCGAAGCGAATTTCGGAGATCGTGATCGTGGTCGTCCAAACCGAGTCGGGCGGCTGCGCGTCCAGCCACTGCACGACCGCGGTCTCGGGCACGTCCTTCATCAACGCCGACAAGACGTTGGTATCCAGGAGAATCACTTGACGTCAGCGGGCCGTGCGGGCTGGCCGTGCCACTCCGGGATGTCCTGCTCGATGCCGATGCCCTCGAACAACTGGCGCAGACGCTGCCCCAATGGCTCCGACGGCTCCGCATCACCCATGACTGCCTGGCGGAGAATTTGGCGCACCTCTTCCTCGGTACTATGCCCGTGGCGCTCGGCGCGCGCCCGGAGCCGCCGCTTGACGTCGTCTTCAAGATTTCGAACCACGAGCTGCGCCATGGCCACCTCCATCGATATCATGATATCGAAGGGGGTCCGCCTACGCAAGCAACGGCGCCCTATTTAGTCCTTATCAGGGCTCCATCGCGGGTCGTACAGCGGCGTGACGCTCCAGAAAAACAAGGCGTCACGCAGCGCATAAACGAACGGCGGCGAAGGAACTTTCCCTCGCCGCCGCTGGAATTGCTGCCGGTGGTTTATGCGCGCCCGACCGGGCCTGCGCTCGCCGTGACCGCGCCGGCGTCAGTGGGTGATCAGGCCGCCGACCTCGTCGTCGTCCGCCGGAGCGACCGGCGCCGCCTTCTTCAGCTCGTCCTCCTCGTCCCACTCGATCGGAGTGAGCTCGGCGACCAGCGCCTTCTTCAGCACCTCGTCGACCGTCGAGACCGGCACGATGTTGAGCCCGCGCTTGACGTTGTCCGGGATCTCAGACAGCTCGCGCTCGTTGTCCTTGGGCACGATCACGGTCGTGAGCCCGCCGCGGTGCGCGGCCAGCAGCTTCTCCTTCAGCCCGCCAATAGGCAGGACCCGGCCGCGCAGCGTCACCTCGCCGGTCATCGCCACGTCCTTTCGCACCGGGATTCCGGTGAGCACGGAGACGATGGAGGTCACCATGCCGACGCCGGCGGACGGCCCGTCTTTCGGAGTCGCCCCCTCGGGCACGTGCACGTGGATGTCCTTGGTCGAAAACACCGTCGGCGCCACCCCGAACTGGATCGCCCGGGACTGGACGAACGACTTGGCTGCCTGGATCGACTCCTGCATCACGTCGCCGAGCTTGCCGGTGATGGTCATCCGCCCCTTGCCGGGAACGACCACCGCCTCGATGGAGAGCAGCTCGCCGCCGACCTCGGTCCAGGCGAGGCCCGTGGTCACACCGACCAGATCCTCCTTCTCCGCCTCGCCGTAGCGGTAGCGCTTGACGCCGGCGTACTTCACCAGGTTGCGCCTGGAGATCTGGATGGTGCTGCAGTTGCCCATCATGATCTCTTTGATCGCCTTCCGCGTCAGGTTGGCGATCTCGCGCTCCAGGTTCCGCACGCCCGCCTCGCGGGTGTAGTAGCGGATCACGTCGCGCAGCGCCTGGTCGGAGATCTCCCACTCGGCGCCCTTCAGCCCGTGGGCCGCGATCTGCTTGGGGATCAGGTGGCGCTTGGCGATCTCCACCTTCTCGTCCTCGGTGTAGCCCGAGAGGCGGATGATCTCCATGCGGTCGAGCAGCGGCGGCGGCATGTTCATCGTGTTGGCGGTGGTGACGAACATGACGTCCGACAGGTCGTAGTCGATCTCCAGGTAATGATCGTTGAAGTTCAGGTTCTGCTCGGGGTCAAGCACCTCCAGCAGCGCCGACGCCGGGTCGCCGCGCCAGTCGTGGCCCATCTTGTCCACCTCGTCGAGGAGGAACAGCGGGTTGGACGCCTTGGCCTTCTTCATCCCCTGGATGACCTTGCCGGGCATCGAGCCGATGTAGGTCCGCCGGTGGCCGCGGATCTCGGCCTCGTCGCGCACGCCGCCCAGCGACATCCGCACGAAGTTGCGTCCCGTCGCCCGGGCGATGGACTTGCCGAGCGAGGTCTTGCCAACGCCGGGAGGGCCGACGAGGCAGAGGATCGGCCCACGCAGCTTGCTGGTGCGCTGCTGCACGGCGAGGTACTCGAGGATCCGCTCCTTGACCTTCTCCAAGCCGAAGTGGTCGGCGTCGAGGATCTCCTTGGCGAGCTTGATGTCCTTCTTGACCTTGGTCCGCTTCTTCCACGGGATGCTCAGCATCCACTCCAGGTAGTTGCGGACCACGGTTGCCTCGGCCGACATCGGGCTCATGGTCCGGAGCTTCTTCAGCTCGGCCATGGCCTTCTCCCGCGCCTCCTTGCTCAGCGCGGTCTTCTTGATCCTCTCTTCGAACTCGCTGGCCTCGTCGCGGCCGTCCTCGGTCTCGCCCAGCTCCTTCTGGATCGCCTTGAGCTGCTCGTTGAGGTAGTACTCGCGCTGGGTCTTCTCCATCTGCCGCTTGACCCGGCTGCGGATGCGCTTCTCCACCTGCAGGACGCCGATCTCCGCCTCCATGTGGGCGTAGACCCGCTCCAGCCGCTCCCCGACGCCGGCGATCTCCAGGAGCTCCTGCTTGTCGGCGATCTTCAGCGCCAGGTGCGAGGCGACCGTGTCCGCCAGCTTGCTCGGGTCGTCGATCTGGTTGACCGAGACCAGCACCTCCGGCGGGATCTTCTTGTTCAGCTTGATGTACTGTTCGAACTGGCCGACGACCGAGCGGGCCAAAGCCTCCAGCTCGCGGACCTCGCCGTCCTGGTCGTCCAGCACCCGCGCCTCGGCCTCGAAGAAGGCGTCGCGCTCGGTGAAGCGCTCGATGCGGGCGCGCTGCCCGCCCTCGACCAGCACCTTGACCGTGCCATCGGGAAGCTTGAGCAATTGCAGGACGGTCGACACCGTCCCCACCAGGAAGATGTCCTCCGGCGCCGGATCGTCCTGGGCGGCGTTTTTCTGCGCGACCAACAAGATCTGCCGGTCGTCCTTCATGACGTCCTCAAGCGCCCGCACCGACTTCTCGCGGCCGACGAACAGCGGCACGATCATGTGCGGGAACACGACGATGTCGCGAAGGGGAAGGACGGGGTACAGGCTTAGCGGTTTGGTCACGATGAGGGCGCCTCTTGCCGTTGGCTGACGATGGCGGCTGCGGCGGCCACCATGGGCGCGCCACGGCCGGCCTCATGGCGTAAGGTGGCCGCCTGAACGGGCGGGATCAAGTCAGCGCGAAAGTGGCTCAGGCGCTGGTGCCAACGTCGCCGCGGCGGTCGGCGTAAATGTAGAGGGGCTTGGCCTGGTCGTCGGCAACCTCGCGGTTGATGACGACCTCCTCGACCCCCTCGAAGCCCGGCAGGTCGAACATCGTGTCGAGCAGGATGCTCTCCAGGATCGAGCGCAGACCGCGGGCGCCGGTGCGCCGGGCGACGGCCCGGCTGGCCACGCTCTTCAGCGCCCCGTCGGTGAACTCGAGGCGCACGCCCTCCATCTCGAACAGCCTCTGGTACTGCTTCACCAGGGCGTTCTTGGGCTTGGTCAGGATCTCCACCAGCGCGCCTTCGTCGAGGTCGTCGAGGGTGGCGAGGACCGGCAGCCGGCCGATGAACTCGGGGATCAGCCCGAACTTGAGCAGGTCCTCGGGCTCGACGCCCTTGAGGATCTCGCCGGCCTGCCGCTCGTCCGGCGCGCGCACGTCGGCGCCGTAGCCGATGGTCGTACCCTTGGAGCGGGCGGAGATGATCTTCTCCAGCCCGGAAAAGGCGCCGCCGCAGATGAACAGGATGTTGGTGGTGTCGACCTGGAGGAACTCCTGCTGCGGATGCTTGCGCCCGCCCTGCGGCGGCACGCTGGCGACCGTGCCCTCCATGATCTTGAGCAGCGCCTGCTGCACGCCCTCGCCGGAGACGTCGCGGGTGATCGAAGGGTTGTCCGACTTGCGCGAGATCTTGTCGACCTCGTCGATGTAGACGATGCCGCGCTGGGCCCGCTCGACGTTGTAGTCGGCGGCCTGCAGCAGCTTGAGGATGATGTTCTCGACGTCCTCGCCGACGTACCCGGCTTCGGTCAGCGTGGTCGCATCGGCCATGGTGAAGGGGACGTCGAGGATGCGCGCCAGCGTCTGCGCCAGGAGCGTCTTGCCGCAGCCGGTGGGGCCGATCAGCAGGATGTTCGACTTGGCGAGCTCGACGTCGTTGTTCTTGGTGCCGTGGTTGATGCGCTTGTAGTGGTTGTGGACGGCGACGGAAAGGATCCGCTTGGCGCGGCTCTGGCCGATGACGTAGTCGTCGAGGACGGAGCAGATCTCCCGGGGCGCCGGCACCCCGTCGCCCGACTTCACCAGCCCGCTTTTGTGCTCCTCGCGGATGATGTCCATGCAAAGCTCGACGCATTCATCGCAAATGAACACCGTCGGCCCGGCGATGAGCTTGCGCACCTCATGCTGGCTTTTTCCGCAAAACGAGCAGTAAAGCGTGTTTTTCGAGTCGCTACCTGCGGATTTGCTCATATCATCGTCCGTAACAGGGCTACCTGCGGGCGCAACATGTTAGCCATTTGCATCTTGCCGGCACAATCCCCAAAAAAACACCAACAATGACCGCTTGTTGCGGCTGGAGCGGAAAATCGGGAGCTCAGCCCCGGGGCCCCTTGGGCGGACTGGGCCGCTCCTCGCGGTCCGGCGACGGCCGCATCTCCACCACCTCGTCGATCAGCCCGAAGTCCCGGGCCTCAGCGGGGCTCATGAACCGGTCGCGCTCGACGGCGGCCTCGATCGTCTCGACCGGCTGCGAGGTGTGCTTGACGTAAATGTTGTTGAGCCGCGAGCGCAGGGCAAGGATCTCGCGGGCATGGATCTCGATGTCGCTGGCCTGGCCCTGGAAGCCTCCCGACGGCTGGTGCACCATGATCCGGGCGTTGGGAAGCGCATAACGCTTGCCCGGGCTGCCGGCGGCCAGCAGCAGCGAGCCCATGGACGCCGCCTGGCCGATGCAGACGGTGGAAACCTCCGGGCGGATGTACTGCATGGTGTCGTAGATCGCGAGACCCGAGGTCACCAGCCCGCCCGGCGAGTTGATGTAGAAGGCGATGTCCTTGTTGGGGTTCTCGGACTCCAGGAACAGAAGCTGGGCGCAGACGAGGCTCGAAACCTCGTCGTTCACCGGGCCGGTGAGGAAGATGATCCGCTCCTTCAGCAGCCGCGAGTAGATGTCGTAGGCCCGCTCGCCGCGGTTGGTCGTCTCGACCACCATCGGGATCAACATGCTCATCGACGCTCCTGAACTGTTGTCATCGACCTCAAGCCGCTTGGAGATGGGCCCAATAACGCCCTGGCGAAACCCCTGGTACCTTCCGCGAGCCTCGGCGCCCATGGATAGTATGGGGTTGGCGCGGCTCAAAGAGAAGCCGAGCCCGTTTGCGCGTCTGCCCCGCCAGTCTCCGCCTTCTCGCCGCCTCCTTCGCCTTCCCCGTCGCCTTCGCCCTCGTCCGCCGCGGCGAGCAGTTCGGCGACGGGAACCTGCCGCTCCGAAACGCTCGCCATCTCCAGGATGAAGTCGACCACCTTGTCCTCCAGCAGCGGCGCCATCAGCGCCTCGCGCATGCTCTCGTGCTTGCGGTAGAGGTCGATGAACTGCTTCTCGTGGCCCGGGTAGCGCATCGCCTCGGCGGTAATGGCCTTGCTCAGCTCCTCGGGCGTCACCTTGAGGTTGTTCTGCCGGCCAACCTCGGCAAGCAACAGGCCGAGGCGGACCCGCCGCTCCGCCAGGCTGCGGTACTCCGCCTTCTTCTCCTCGCTCAGCGCGGCATCGACCGGCTTCGCCTCGTCCGGGTGCGGATGGTCATGGTCGTGATCGTGGTCATGATCATGGTCATGGTCGTGATCGTGGTCATGATCATGGTCATGATCATGCTCATGGCCGTGCTCGTGCCCGTGCTCATGGGCATCGGCATGCTCATCATCATGCGCCGCCCCAGCCTCGGCCTCGGCCCCGACCTCCGTCTCCGACGTCTCCGGCGTCTCCCGCTCGAGCTGGCGGACGATGCTGCGGTACTCGGCGTCGACCAGGCCTGGCGGCACGGCGAAGGTGGCGCTCTCGGCCAGGGCGTCCAGCAGCTTGCGCTTGACCTGCATCCTTGAAATCGCCTTCAGCTCGCGGCCGTGTTCGCTGCGGATCATCTCCTTGAGCCCGTCGAGGTTCTCCGCTCCGACCTTCTCGGCGAAGGCGTCGTCGACGCTGGTCGCCTCCGGCTCGCGGACCTCCTTCACGGTGACGTCGAAGACGACCGCCTTGCCGGCCAGCGCCTTGTTGGGGAAGCTCTCGGGGAAGGCCAGGTCGAGCGTCTTCGACTCGCCGGCGGACAGGCCGACCATGCCGTCCTCGAAGCCCGGGATGAAGCCGCCGCCCCCGATCTCGACTTCGAACTCGCTGGCGCGGCCCCCCTCGAACTCCTCGCCATCGATGCGGCCGACGAAGTCGACCACCACCTGGTCGCCGGTCTGCGCCGGCCTCGGCTCGACCACCGGCGCCCAGGTCTTGCGGGCGTCGGCCAGCCGCGACAGGGTCTTCTCGACCTCGGTGTCCTCGGGCTCGGCCACCAGCCGCTCCAGGGCGATCGCCGAGAAGTCCGGCGCCGCGATCTCGGGCATGACCTCGACCGCCATCTTGTACTCGAGGTTCCCGTCCGGCTCGAAGCCGGTCACCTCGATCTTCGGTGTCATCGCCGGGCGCAGGCCGCGCTCGTTCAGCACGTCTTGCCAGGAGTCCTTGACCGCCTCCTCCAGCACCTCGCCGCGCACGGCTTCGCCGTAGCGCTTGCGCAGCAGCGACAGCGGCACCTTGCCGGGGCGGAAGCCCGGCAGGCGCACGTTGCCGGCGAGGCTTTCCAGCCGGGCCGAGATCTTCTCCTCGATCTCGGCGGCGGGAATGGCCACGGTGAATTCGTGGGTGAGCTCGCTGGTCTTGTTCTCGGAGACTTCCATGGACGCTACTGCAGTCGCTGTGGCTGACGAAGGGCGAAGCGGCAGGACGAAGTTCCCTGCCGGAGGAAGGCCGCGGGGGCCCGATGTCCTGGTGCGGGCGGAGGGATTTGAACCCCCACGGCTTGCGCCACAGGTACCTAAAACCTGCGTGTCTACCAGTTCCACCACGCCCGCGCCGCCGCACGCAACGCTTTTACGGGCAAATGCGCGTGTGACGCAACATCCGCACGGCGCTTCCTTCGAAGGCATGGACCGTCATAGAGGCCCATGGACCCGCGGAACGAGTCCGCGGGTGACGGATGAGGATGTCGGACGCGGGCCTGCCTCCTCGCCGAAAATCGGACGCGCCCGCGAGGTGGACACCTCGCTCGTCACCAGCCCCTTCACCTTCCGTCATTGCCGCACTTGTTGCGGCAATCCATCTGGCCTAGCGCCGCGCGTCATCTGCGCGCAGGCGAAAGCGCGCTCAGAGGAGGCCGCGGCGTGGCTGAGTGCTTTCAGCTCTTCAACAGCGCCTTCATCGACGACGACAGCGCCGGCTTGCCGGTGGAGCGGTAGGCCTCGTGGTTGGCGTCGATCCGGGCGAGGTCGTAGCGGTAGTTGATCATCATCCCTGCCGCCTGCTCCAGGCCCTTGGCCGAACGGTCCGCCATCCAGTTCAGCCGCTCCATGCGGGCGCCGTTGCTGAGGTGGAAGTGGGCGACCGGGTCCGTTGCCATGCCGCGGGAGCGCTTCTCCGCCGCCAGGTAACGGGCGCAGAGCCGCATCAGCGGCGCCTTCAGCGACTTGACGACGGCGGCGTCGTTCACCCAGTCCGGCCGCTCCAGCGTCTCCTTCAGCCAGCCCTTCACCCCGCGCTGCACGCCGCCCGTCGCGGCCAGCGCCTTGCGCTCGGCCGGCAGCAGCAGGCCGGTGTCGCCCTCAGCGACCCGGGTGCGCAGCCACGGCATGAACCCCGGGATGGGGGAGAGGGTGGCGAAGGTCTTGAGCTTGGGGAACTCGTGGGAGAGCTGGTCGACCACCCGCTTGATCAGGAAGTTGCCGAAGCTGATGCCGCTCAGGCCCGCCTGCGCATTGGAGATGGAATAGAAGATGGCGGCGTCGGCCTCGCCGGGGTCGTGCACCGGCGCGCTCGGATCGAGCAGGTTCTGGACGTTGTCCGCCATCCCCTCGACCAGAGCCACCTCGACGAAGATCAGAGGCTCGTCCGGCATCCGCGGGTGGAAGAAAGCGAAATAGCGCCGGTCGAAGTCGAGCCGGTTTTTCAGGTCGTTCCAGCTCTCGATCGCGTGCACCGCCTCGTAGGCGATCAGCTTTTCGAGCAGCGCGCCGGAGGCGCTGTCCCAGGTGATCCGCCTGAGCTCGAGGAAACTGACGTCGAACCAGGTGGCAAGCAGCGCCTTCAGGTCGTCGTCCAGCGCCGCGAACAGCGGGTCCTTCCGCGCCAGCGGCATGAGCTCGGCGCGCAGGTTCACCAGGATCTTCACACCCTGCGGCAAGCTGCTGAACTGCCTGAGGATCTTCAGCCGCGGCGGCTCCAGCGCCTTGCGCAGCGTGGCGCGCGCCTGGCGGCGGTCGTCCGGGCTCTCGGCGCTCTTCAACGCCGCCAGCGCCTCTTCCGCCGCCTCCGGGGCGAGGTCGAAGTCGGTGGCGAGCACCCTGAGAAAGCGCTCCCGGCCGGTCTCGTCGAGGGCAAGGTAGGCTTGGCCCAGCGCCGCCGCCCGCGCCCTGGCGGAGACCTCGCCGCCGCGTGCCTCCAGGCACGCCTGCATCTGCTTGCGCAGCCGGTCGATGTCCTCGCCCGGAAGATCCGGGCGCAGGCTCGCCGCGTCGACGTCGTACTCCGAGCCCGCGATCGTCTGCCAGCGGGCGCGGAGCGTGCGGATCGCCTGCTTGAAGAAGCCGCTGGCATCCTCCGGCTTGGCGGCCGGGCGGGGAATGTCCAGAACCGCTATGTCCCTGCTCGCTGGCGGCATCGTTGCAACCGTCTCCTCTTCTCTTGCGGATCGCCGAAACACGACCTGAACACGCCCGGCAACTCGGCGGTGATGTCCTCGGCGATGAGCCCGCGGCCGAAGGCGGCCGCCGCCCGCCCATGCAAATCCGTCGCCGCGCAGGCGGCCGGAAAAGCCTCCATGCCCTGCGCCAGCAGCCCCAGGATCATCCCGGCCAGCACGTCGCCGCTGCCGGCGGTTGCCAGCGTCGGCGGCGCGCCGGTATTGACGGCAGCCAAGCCGTCGGGCGCGGCGATGACCGTGTCCGCGCCCTTCAACAGGACCACCGCCCCGGATCGTCTGGCGGCCGCTCGCGCCCTCGTCAGCTTGTCGCCGGCGGTCTCGAAAATGCGGGCGAACTCGCCCTCGTGGGGGGTGAGCACGCACGGGCTCCGGATCGCGTCGAACAGCCGGGCGGGGTCATCGGCGAAGACGGTGAGCGCGTCGGCGTCGACGACGCAGCGCTTGCCCAGGCCCAACGCCGTCAACACCTTCTCGCGCACCGCCGGCACCGTGCCGGCGCCGGGCCCCAGCAGCACGGCATTTCGTCGCGGATCGCCGATCAGCGCCGCGAACGCGGCCTCGTCCTCGATCGTGGCGACGATGGTGCCGGGCGCGCCGGTGCCGTAGATCACCCGCGCCTCCGGTGGCGAGGCGATGGTGACGAGGCCGGCGCCGATGCGCCTGGCCGCCTCGGCCGCCAGCCGGCCCGCGCCGGTCATCACCCCGCCGAGGACGACGGCGTGGCCGCGGCCGTACTTGTTGCCGGAGGCGGCGAGCGAGGGATAGGCCGGGCGCCACACGGCCTCGCCGTTGACGTACGTCGCCGGGGCGATGACGTCGAGGACGCCTCCGGGAATGCCGATGTCGGCGACGACGAGGTCGCCGCAGGCCTCCTTGCCGGGCATCAGGTAGTGGCCGGGCTTGGCCCGGAAAAAGGTGACGGTGACGGCGCAGGCAGGGGCCGCGCCCATGATCTCGCCGGTGTCGCCGCGGACGCCGCTCGGCACGTCCACGCCGACGCAGTCGAGCCCGCGCGCGGTCACCGCCTCGGCCACCGCCAGCGCCACGCCGCCCAGCGGGCGCTCGAGCCCGGCGCCGAACATGGCGTCGACGACCAGCGGCTCGCCGTCCAGCAGATCCGGCGACAGCGGCGCGAGGGGTCCGCGCCACCTGCCCGCGTTGACCGCGGCGTCGCCCTTGAGCCTGCCGGGGTCGCCGATCAGCCCCACCCGCACCGGCCAGCCCTCTCGGGCCAGCAGCCGGGCTGCGACGAAGCCGTCGCCGCCGTTGTTGCCGGGGCCGCAGGCGACGGCGACGGGTCTCGGCCGGAAGCGCCGGCGGATTTCGCGGACGATGGCGGTGCCGGCGGCCTCCATCAGCGCCAGGCTGGCGACGCCCGAGGCCACGGCGGCGGCGTCGGCCGCGTACATCTGCTCGACCGTCAGTAAGGCGTTCAGAGCTGCGTCCACCGGACCCTTCCCGCACCGCGCCCTCGGCCCAAGCGCGCTGCCGCTGGCCGCGGCCAGCACGTCAGCCTATAAGAAGGCCGTCGCCTCCGCCACGCAAGTATTGCTCCATGAAGGTCATCGTCCTCGGCGCCGGTGTCGTCGGCGTCGCCACCGCCTACTACCTCGCCCGCGCCGGCCACGAGGTCGTCGTCGTGGATCGCCGCGACGGCGTCGGGCTGGAGACCAGCTTCGCCAACGGCGGGCAGATCTCGGCCAACCACACGACGCCGTGGGCCACGCCCGGGACGCCGCGCAAGGCGCTGCGTTGGCTCGGGCGAACCGACGCGCCGCTCCTGTTCCACCTGCGCTTCGACCCGGCGCTGTTCGCCTGGCTCGCCCGCTTCCTCGCCAACTGCACCAACGAGCGGATGCGGGCCAACATCCGCCGGGCCATGCGCCTCGCGCTCTACAGCCGGCGCGAGCTGATCGCGCTCCGCGAGCGCGAGGGGCTGGAATACGACCAGGTCAGCCGGGGCATCCTCCACGTCTTCCGCTCGCAAAAGGACCTGGACGAGGCGCTGCCGCAGGTCGAGCTCATGAACCGGATGGGCTGCGTCCGCCACGTCATCGACGTCGACGAGTGCTTAGGCATCGAGCCGGCGCTTTCGCCGGTGAGGGACGGCCTGGTCGGCGGCATCTACAGCCCCGACGACGAGAGCGGCGACGCTTACAAGTTCACCTCGGCGCTGGCAAAGCTGTCCGAGGGGCTCGGCGCCACCTTCCGCTTAGGTACGGCGGTTGGGGCGATCGTGGCGGAGGGCGGCCGGATCGCCGGGGTCCAAACCGGCGCCGGGAGGATCACCGCGGACGCCTGCGTCGTCGCCGCCGGCAGCTATTCGCCGCTGCTGCTGAAGCCCGTCGGCGTCCGCCTGCCGGTGTATCCGGCCAAGGGCTACTCGGTGACCATCCCGATCGAAGGCGACGGCTCCGGCGCGCCGACGGTCAGCCTCATCGACGACGAGGTGAAGATGGTCTACAGCCGCCTCGGCAACCGGCTCAGGGCGGCGGGCACGGCCGAATTCGCCGGCTACGACGACGGCGTCGACGAGCCCCGGGCGCGCTTCCTGTTGGCCAAGGCGATGTCGCTGTTCCCCCACTGCGGCGATCCGGCCAAGGCCGAGTTCTGGGCGGGGCTGCGCCCGGCGACGCCGGACGGCTCGCCGGTCATCGGCCGGACCCGCTATCCCAACCTGTTCCTCAACACCGGCCACGGGACGCTCGGCTGGACCATGGCCTGCGGCTCGGGGCGGATCGTCGCCGACATCGTCTCCGGCGTCGAGCCGGAGATGGCGGTGGACGACCTCGCCATCGACCGCTTCGGCTGAAGCGCCCCGCCGCCGTCACCCTCCTGCGCGTCCCCCTCCATCACCCGCGAACATGGTCTGACTTGTTTATGCGGTCACGGCGGCGGCCGTATGGTCTGCCGCGACAAGTGCGGCAATGACCGGAGAGAAGTGGCTGGTGAAGAGCGAGGCGTCCACCTCGCAGGCGCGGCCGATTTTTCAACGAGGAGGCAAGCCCGCGTCCGACATCCTCATCCGTCACCCGCGGGCTTGTCCCGCGGGTCCACGATGCCGCGCGGCGGCGAACGCATGGGTGGCCGTAACAACGGCCATGACGGGCGGTGAGGACCGGGCGTCGCAGATGTTCCTGTTATGTCTCACGTGAAACATGGTGGTGAGGAACCTGCCGCGGTTGCTCGCGGCGGTTGCTCAAGAACCTGCCTGTGTCCACAGGCTTGACGGGCGGGGCCGGCAAAACTAGAACATAAGAAGAACTTCTTTGCCGCACGGGGGTCGGCCGCGATGGGCGTACCTGCTTCTTTATCCCTACGTAACAAACGCTTGCTGGCCGACCTTCGCAGCCGGATCGAGCGCCTGGAGGGTGCCGCCGTCCTGCCAGGACAGCGTCCCGGCGGGAGCAATGCGGGGGGCAAGGCGAGCCTCGGCATCGACGCCATCGACCGGGCTTTGGGCGGCGGCCTGCGCCCTGCCGGCCTGCACGAGATCGTCGCAGCCGACGAGAGCGCCGCCGCCCAGGGCTTCGCCGCGGCCCTGCTCGCCCGCCTCGCCGGCGCGCATGGCACCGTCGTCTGGTGCCGGCGCGGCGCCGGGCTCTACGGCCCCGGGCTCGCCGCCATGGGCCTCGACCCGGCCCGCCTGATCGTCGTCCGCCCGGCCCGCGAGGACGACGTGCTGTGGGTCCTGGAGGAAGGCTTGCGCAGCCGGGCGGCGGCGGCGGTGCTCGGGGAAACCGCGGGCGGCGGGCCGATCGCGCTCCGCCGGCTGCAACTCGCCGCCGAGAGCGGCGGTGTTGCCGCCCTCCTCCTTCGTCCATTCGGGGCCAAGGTCGTGCCGGCCCCCGTGCTCAGCCGCTGGCGGATCGGCAGCGCCAATAGTGGCGCCGGTCGCGAAAACCGGCTCGGTCCCCGTTGGCGGGTCGAGCTGCAGCGCTTGCGCGGCGGCACGCCTGGAACCTGGCTCGTGGAGTGGTGCGATGAAACGGGTGGTTTCGCTGTGGCTCCCGACGTTCGCGACCGACCGGCTCGTCCGGCGGCGCCAGCCTCGGGCCTGTCCGCAAGCCTTCCTGCGGCCCTCTGAGGCCGGCGGATCGCGCCGCGAAGGCGCCACGCGGCCGCCGCTCGCGACCATCGCCAGCGGCCCGGGCGGTATCCGCATCGTCGCCGCCAGCCCCGCCGCCGCGGCCGGCGGCGCCGTCCCCGGGCTGTCGCTGACCGAGGCGCGGGCGGTGCTGCCGAACCTCGCCGTCGCTCCCGCCGATCCCGCCGGCGACGAAAAGGCGCTCGCTGCCCTCGCCGACTGGTGCGGCCGCTACACCCCCTGGAGCGCGGTCGATCCCTTGGGCCGCGAGCCGGCCGCGGGCGGCGCCGGCCTGTGGCTCGACGTCAGCGGCTGCGCCCACCTGTTCGGCGGCGAAGAGGCCCTGCTCGAGGACCTGGTCGGCCGGCTGGAAGCGTGCGGGCTTGCCGCCCGGGCGGCCATCGCCGACGGCCCCGGCGCCGCCTGGGCGGTGGCGCGGTTCGGGGGCGAGGCCCTGAGCATCGTTCCGCCGGGCGGGGCTGGGTGCGTGCTCGCGCCGCTGCCGGTCGCGGGGCTCAGGCTTGCCGGCGACGTCATCGAGGCGCTGCAGGCGGTGGGCCTGCGCCGGATCGGCGATCTCGCCGGCTTGCCCCGCGCGCCACTCGCCGCCCGCTTCGGCGAGATCCTGCCCAAGCGCCTCGACCAGGCCCTCGGCACGGCCGACGAGCCCATCTCTCCTAAGCTGCCGGTGCCGGCGATGGCCTGCCGGCTCGCCTTCGCCGAGCCCATCGGCAAAGGCGAGGACATCGCTGCCGCCACCCGCCACCTGCTGGCCGAGCTCTGCGGCCGTCTCGCCACCGCCCATCAGGGTGCCCGCCGGCTTGAGCTCAGGCTCTATCGCACCGACGCGACCGCGGCGGCCGTGGCCATCGGCACCAGCCGGCCGGAGCGCGAGCCCAGACACCTGGAGCGGCTGTTCACCGAGAAGCTCGCCGGGATCGACGCCGGCTTCGGCATCGACGCCATGGTGCTGGGCGCCCTGGTCGTCGAGCCCTTGGCGCCGGCGCAGGCGGCGATGGGCTTTGCCGGCGAGGCCAAGCCGGACGGGCTCGCCCGGCTGATCGACGGCCTCGGCAATCGCCTCGGGCCGGAGCGGGTGGTGCTGCTCCGCGAGCGGCAGAGCCACCTGCCGGAGCGGGCCTGTGCCGAGGTGCCGGCCTTCGCCGCCGGCCCCCGGCGGGCCACGACCACGGCCGCCGCCGCCGTTCCTGCAGCCGTTCCTGCGGCCGTCAGCGAGCGCTCGCGCCAGCCCCGGCCGGTGCATCTGCTGCCCTGGCCGGAGCCCATCGACGTCATCGCCCCCGTCCCCGACGGCCCGCCGGTGCTGTTTCGCTGGCGCCGGCGGCCGCACCGGGTCGCCGCCGCAGAGGGGCCGGAGCGCATCGAGGCGGAGTGGTGGGAGCACGACGGCGGCCACGATCCCGAGCGCGCACCGCCATGGCGCGACTACTACCGCATCGAGGACGAGGGCGGCCGACGGTTCTGGGTCTATCGCCTCGGCGGCTACACGCCCGGCGCCCCCGCCCGCTGGTTCCTCCACGGCCGCTTCGCCTGAGCAAGTTGTCATTTGCTTTAACCAAAATCAACGCGCCGTCATTGCGAGGAGGCGAAGCCGACGAAGCAATCTAGTCTTGGATCGCCACGCCACTTCGTGGCTCGCGATGACGTTCTTTGCCGTCGAATGCATTACCTATTCCACTCTTAAGCCCGCCGGGACCCGCACCGACATGACCCCCTACGCCGAGCTGCAGGTCACCTCCAACTTCAGCTTTCTCCGCGGCGCCTCCCATCCGGAGGAGCTGGTCGCGACCGCGGCGGCGCTGGGCCATCGCGCCATCGCGATCACCGACCGCAACACCCTGGCCGGCGTCGTCCGCGCCCATGCCGTGGCCAAGCTCGCCGAGATCCGTCTCGTCGTCGGCGCCCGCCTCGATCTCGACGACGGCCCGAGCCTGCTCTGCTTTCCCACCGACCGCGCCGCCTACGGCCGGCTGTCGCGGCTGCTCACCGTCGGCCGCCGGCGCGCGCCGAAGGGCGAGTGCCGCCTCGGCGTCGCCGACGTCGTCGCCCACGGGGACGGCCAGATCCTCGTCGCCCTGCCGCCGGACGGCCTGCTCACGGAACGCGCCGAGGCGGCGGCCTTCGCCGCGGCGCTGGCCGGGCTCGACCGACATTTCCAAGGCCGGCTCTACCTTGCCGCCCACAGGCTCTACCGCGGCGACGACGACCGCAGGCTCGAGGCGCTGGCGGCGCTGGCGGAAGCCCACGGGATCCCGCTCGTTGCCACCGGTGACGTCCACGCCCACGTCGCCGGCCGCCGGCCGCTGCAGGACGTGCTGACCTGCATCCGCGAGGGCTGCACCTTGCCCACCGCCGGCTTTCGCCTCCACGCCAACGCCGAGCGCCACCTGAAGCCGCCGGACGAGATGGCCCGGCTGTTCCGCGCCCACCCGCAGGCGATCGCCGCCGGCGTCGAGATCGCCGAGCGCTGCCGCTTCTCCCTCGACGAGCTGCGCTACGAGTACCCGGTCGACCCCGTCCCGGACGGGCGCACGCCGCAGGAGGAGCTGGTGCGGCTCACCTGGGAGGGCGCAGCCCAAGCCTTTCCCGGCGGCCTCGACGCGAAGGTGCGCGGCCAGATCGAGCACGAACTCGCCCTGATCGAAAGCCTCGGCTTCGCCCCCTACTTCCTCACCGTCTTCGACATCGTCCGCTTCGCCCGCGGCCGCGGCATCCTCTGCCAGGGCCGCGGCTCGGCCGCCAACTCGGCGGTGTGCTTCTGCCTCCGGATCACCGCCGTCGACCCCTCCCGGATCGACCTCCTGTTCGAGCGCTTCATCAGCGCCGAGCGCAACGAACCGCCGGACATCGACGTCGATTTCGAGCACGAGCGGCGCGAGGAGGTGATCCAGTACGTCTACGAGAAGTACGGCCGAGACCGCGCCGGAATGACCGCCACCGTGATCCGCTACCGGACCAAGAGCGCGCTGCGCGAGGTGGCCAAGGCCTTCGCCCTGTCCGAGGACGCCATCGTCGCCCTGCAGGAGCTGTTCTGGCGAAAGTCCTGGGACGAGGTGAGCGACGACGAGATCCGCGCCTCGGGCCTCGACCCGGGCGAGCGGCAGGTCCGCATGGTCGTCGACCTCGCCAGCGAGCTGCGCGGCTTCCCCCGCCACCTCTCCCAGCACACCGGCGGCATGGTGATCACCAAGAGGCCGCTCTGCGAGGTGGTGCCCATCGAGAACGCGGCGATGGCCGGCCGCACGGTGCTGGAATGGGACAAGGACGACCTGGACGCACTGGGCATCCTCAAGATCGACATCCTCGCGCTCGGCATGCTCACCTGCATCCGCAAGGCCTTCGCCCTGATCGAGGAGCACCATGGCCGGCCGCTGACGCTCGCCACCGTGCCGGCCGAGGACGCGTGCGTCTACGACATGCTCTGCCGGGCGGACTCGGTCGGCGTCTTCCAGGTGGAGAGCCGGGCGCAGATGGCGATGCTGCCGAGGCTCCGGCCGCGGACCTTCTACGACCTGGTCATCGAGGTGGCGATCGTCCGCCCCGGGCCGATCCAGGGCGACATGGTCCACCCCTACCTGCGCCGGCGGGCGAACGGCGAGCGCGTCGTCTTCCCGTCCCCCGAGCTCGCCGAGGTTCTGGGCAAGACGCTGGGCGTGCCGCTGTTCCAGGAGCAGGCGATGAAGATCGCCATCGTCGCCGCCGGCTTCTCGCCGTCGGAGGCGGACAGGCTGCGCCGGGCGATGGCGACCTTCCGCCGGTCGGGGACGATCCACGGCTTTCGCGACAAGTTCATCGCCGGCATGACCGGGCGCGGCTACGAGCGCGACTTCGCCGAGCGGTGCTTCCGCCAGATCGAGGGCTTTGCCGACTACGGCTTCCCCGAGTCGCATGCCGCCAGCTTCGCCCTGCTCGTCTACGTCTCGGCCTGGATCAAGTGCCACTACCCGGCGGCGTTCGCCTGCGCGCTCCTGAACAGCCAGCCCATGGGCTTTTACGCCCCGGCGCAGATCATCGGCGACGCCCGCCGCCACGGCGTCGAGGTCCTCCCCGTCGACGTCGGCCACAGCGGCTGGGACTGCACGCTGGAACCGGCGGGCCCCGGAGGTCCAGCGAAGACGTGGATGGCCGCAACGAGTGCGGCCATGACGGCGGACAGCGGACCGTCATCGCGAGCCGCGGAGCGGCGTGGCGATCCAGTAACGGAGGCATGGATTGCTTCGTCGGCTCCGCCTCCTCGCAATGACGATCGCGGTCCGGAAGCGGAGGAGCGTGGCAAGCCCCTCACCCGCCCGCTGCGCGGGCCTCCCTCTCCCGCCCAGCGGGAGAGGGTCGGGGTGAGGGCATCGTCCGCTCCGCCTCCTGGCGACGACGATGGCGGTCCGGAAGGCCGCCCTCAGGTGGAGCGACACCCTCCGGACACCCCGGTTCGTCACCCCCGGGCTCGTCCCGGGGGTCCAGGGAAGACGTGGATGGCCGTGACGGGCACGGCCATGACGGCGGAAGGAGGATCGTCATCGCGAGCCGCGGAGCGGCGTGGCGATCCAGTACCGGAGGCATGGATTGCTTCGTCGGCTCCGCCTCCTCGCAATGACGGCGTGCGAAGCGCGTTGCGGCTGGGCTTCCGCCAGGTGAAAGGGCTGGCCCAGGCCGACGCGGAGGCCATCGTCGAGGTCCGCGGGGCCGGCTACGGCAGCGTCGCCGAGCTCTGGCGCCGGGCCCGCGTGGGCCGCGGAGCGCTCCGCCGCCTCGCCGCCGCCGACGCCTTCGCCTCGCTGGGGCTGAACCGCAGGCAGGCGCTGTGGGCGATCCGCGGCCTCGACGAGACGCCGCTGCCGCTGCTCGCGGCGTCCTCGGCGGCGGGCGAGACGCGCGAGCCCAAGGTCGTCCTGCCGCCGAGCCCGGTGAGCGAGGAGGTCTCCCTCGACTACCGGGCGCTGTCGCTGTCGCTGAAGGACCACCCCATGGCCCTGCTCCGCAAACGCCTCGCCGAGGAGGGCTACGTCGGCAGCGACCGGCTGGCCCAGTTCCCCCATGGCCGGCGGGTGAAGACCGCGGGCGTCGTCATCACCCGCCAGCGCCCGGGCACCGCCAGCGGCGTCATCTTCATCACGCTGGAGGACGAGGCCGGCAACGCCAACCTCATCGTCTGGCCGAAGACATTCGAGCGCTTCCGCCGCCCGGTCCTGCAGGCGACGATCATGGCCGTCTCCGGTCCCATCCAGCGCCAGGGTGAGGTGATCCACGTGCTGGCGGAGAGGATCTGGAGCCTCGACGGCTCGCTGGGCAGCCTCGCCGCCGACGCCGCACCCGGACGGGCCGCCGACGAGGTGCGCTTCGACGTCTCGTCTCGCGATTTTCATTGATCGTCTTTCCCCTCGCCTCTACACACCAGATGAAGGGTTCCGGCGCGCAAGGCTGCGCTGTTTGTGGTGGTCGCGGCGGCCGCGCCGACGGGAGCGAGGGATCATCCGCCCATGGCCGCCAAGGTTCTGACCATCGCCCAGCAGAAGGGCGGCGCCGGCAAGACGACGCTGGCGGCGCAACTCGCCGTCGCCTTCGCCGCCGAAGGCAAGCGCGTCGCGCTGATCGACATCGACCCGCAGCGCAGCCTCGCCGCCTGGCACCGGGCGCGGAGCGAGGACGGCATCGGCCCCGCCCATCCGCTGCACCTGAGCGAGGTGGCCGGCTACCGCGCCACCAACGAGATCTCCAGGCTGCGCGGAAGCCACGACCTGATCATCATCGACAGCCCGCCCCACGCCGAGACCGACGCCAAAGTCGCGGTCCGCGCCGCCGACCTGGTCATCGTCCCGGTGCAGCCCAGCCCCATGGACCTCTGGGCCATCCAGCCGACGCTCCGTCTCGCCAAGATGGAGCGGGTCGCCGTCCTGGTGGTGCTCAACCGGGTGCCGCCGCGGGGCAAGATCATCGAGACGATCCGCAACCAGCTCGCCGAGGACGCCCTGCCGGTGGCGGCGGGGATGCTCGGCAACCGCCTCCCCTTCGCCTCCAGCATGATGCTCGGCCGCTCGGTGCTGGAGACGGCGCCGCGGAGCCCGGCGGCCGCCGAGGTCAGGGCGCTGGCCGGCGAGATCGGCGCCCGGCTGCAATAGCCGCCCGGACGTTCGCGTTGCCGGGTGCCGTCGGCCGGGCCACCTGAGCGGGATGAACGCATCTTTGCACCACGCTCCGGTCCACGTCGTCGGTGGCGGCTTGGCCGGCAGCGAGGCGGCGTGGCAGCTCGCCCGCCGCGGCGTTCCGGTGGTGCTCCACGAGATGCGGCCCGTGCGTCCAACCGCGGCACATCGCGGCGCGGGCCTCGCCGAGCTCGTCTGCTCCAACTCGCTCCGCTCAGACGACGCCGAAGCCAACGCCGTGGGCCTGCTGCACGAGGAGATGCGGCGAGCGGGCTCGCTGATCCTCTCCGCGGCGGACGCCACCCGGGTGCCGGCCGGCTCGGCCCTCGCGGTCGACCGCGAGGGGTTCAGTGCCCGCGTGGAAGCGGCGCTCGACGCCGAGCCGCTGGTGCGCGTCGTCCGCGAGGAGGTGGCGGGCCTTCCCCCTGCGGACTGGGACAGCGTCATCCTCGCGACCGGGCCGCTGACCTCGCCCGCCTTGGCCGAGGCTCTGCGCCAGCTTACGGGCGAGGACGCGCTCGCCTTCTTCGACGCCATCGCCCCGGTCGTCTACCGCGACAGCATCGACTTCTCCAAGGCCTGGTACCAGTCGCGCTACGACAAGGGCGAGGGCCGCGACTACATCAACTGCCCGCTCTCGCGCGAGGAGTACTCGGCGTTCATCGAGGCGCTGCTGGCGGCCGATGCCATCGCGTTCAGGGACTTCGAGGCGGATACGCCCTACTTCGAGGGGTGCCTTCCGATCGAGGTGATGGCCGGGCGCGGCGCCGAGACGCTCGCCTACGGGCCGATGAAGCCGGTGGGGCTCACCAACCCGCACGCGCCGGGGGTGCGCTCGCATGCCGTCGTCCAGCTCCGCCAGGACAACGCGCTCGGCACGCTCTACAACATGGTCGGCTTCCAGACCAAGCTTCGCCACGGCGAGCAGGTCCGCGTCTTCCGGATGATCCCGGGCCTGGAGCAGGCCGAGTTCGCGCGGCTGGGGGGGCTCCACCGCAACACCTTCGTCAACAGCCCGCGCCTGCTCGACGCCACCCTGCGGCTGAAGGCGAGGCCGACCATCCGTCTCGCCGGGCAGATCACCGGCTGCGAGGGCTACGTCGAGAGCGCTGCCATCGGGCTGCTGGCCGGCCGCTTCGCCGCCGCCGAGCGCCGGGGGGAAGAGCCGGTGCTGCCGCCGCCCACCACCGCGCTCGGCGCGCTGCTCGGCCACATCACCGGCGGCGCCGTCGCCGAAACCTTCCAGCCGATGAACGTCAACTTCGGCCTGTTCCCGCCGCTCGCCGAACCTTTCGCCGGCAGCCCGCCGGGTGCCAAGCCCCCGCGCGGCCGGGCCCGCAAGCAGGCGCTGTCGGCGCGTGCGCTCGCCGATTTGGCGGCGTGGCTCTGAAGCTCTGGATCGCCACGCCGCTTCGCGGCTCGCGATGACGGCATTTACTTGGCGTAGAAGGAGCGTCATTGCGAGGAGGCGAATGCCTCCGAAGCAATCCAGTGCCTCGAGTACTGGATCGCCACGCCGCTTCGCGGCTCGCGATGACGGCATTTACTTGGCGTAGAAGGAGCGTCATTGCGAGGAGGCGTCAGCCGACGAAGCAATCCAGTGCCTCAAGTACTGGATCGCCACGCCGCTGCGCGGCTCGCGATGACGACGTGTGGTGATTGGAAAAAGCGAGGTCATTGCGAGGAGGCGAAGCCGACGCGGCAATCCAGTCCAAAAGGACCAAAAATGCTAAACGATGAGATGGAATAAGTCATCCCACGCCGAGTTGACACTCTCGATCAGCTCCAACTTCTTCCTGCGGCTCCCCGCCTTGATCTGCTTCTCTCGGCTGATGGCGGCGACCATCTCGTCATGCATCTCGAAGTAGACGAGCAACCGACAGCCGTAGCGGCGCGCGAACCCGTCGACGAGCGCTTCCCGGTGCTGGCAGACGCGACGCACGAGGTCCGACTGTCACGCCCGGTGTAGAGGGTTCCGTTTTTTCCTGTTGGCCATGATGTAGACGGCCGGTCGCTGCACGAAGGGCACCTCAGGCACTGTTATCAGCACAGTCATCTTGAACTGGATCGTCACGCCGCTTCGCGGCTCGCGATGACGGCATTTACTTGGCGTAGAAGGAGCGTCATTTCGAGTAGGCGAATGCCGACGAAGCAATCCAGTGCCTTGAGTACTGGATCGCCACGCCGCTTCACGGCTCGCGATGACGGAATTTACTTGGCGTAGAAGAAGCATAATTGCGAGGCGGGCCGACGCGGCAATCCGGTGCCTTGAGTACTGGATCACCACGCCGCTTCGCGGCTCGCGATGACGGAACTTACTTGGCGTAGAAGGAGCGTCATTGCGAGGAGGCGGAGCCGACGAAGCAATCCAGTGCTTGCCCGTCGGGGATCAGCAGCCGCATTAACCGGATCGCGTTCGCCGAGGGGTCTCGCGCCTCGAGGCGTCGTGCTCGCGCAGCCAGACGGCCGCCTGGGCGCGGCGCTGCAGGTTCAGCTTCGCCAGCAGGTTGTGCACGTGGCACTTCACCGTCGCCGGCTCTATGCCGAGGACGCGGGCGATCTCCTTGTTGCTGCGGCCGACGTAGATCTGCTCCAGGATCTGCCGCTCGCGCCGCGTCAGCAGCGGCGGCCCCGGAACGCGCTCCGGCGCGCTGGCGACCGGACGCGGCTCCGGCGGCTGGATGCCGTCGGCGCGGGTGATGCTGCGCAGGACGTCGACGAGCTCGGCGAGGCCGGCGCTGCGCCTGATCGGCGCCGCTGCCCCGGCCTGCATCCACAGCGCGATCGGTTGCGGCCCGTCGTCGATCCCGAAGGGAACGCAGCGGACCCGCGGATCGACCTGCCGGATGCGGCGGACCAGGCCCAAGGCGTGCGGCAGGCCGGCGTCGATGAGCACCACGTCGGGCGGCGGTTCCCGGTGGAGGTGAGCCATGGCCTCGCCCCCGCCGCCGGCATGGCCGACGACGGCGAGGTCACATTCCGCTTCGAGCACCTCGGCAAGCCCGTCGCGAAGCAGGCGAACGGCGCAGACGATGAGGATGCGAACGTGAGTGGCCGGAAAAGGAAAGGCGGGCTGTCGGCCCGCCACGGTTGCTGCGTCCATCGTACGCCCCCGTGCAGCGGCCTCCCTCGCGCCGCCCGCTGCATCGGCAGGCGACCTTCTTGTTAAGAGCGATTCTATATCACAAGCCGTCGCCGGCCGCAGCAGAAGTTCGCCCGCCCGGTGTGGTCACTGCCGCCGTCGTCAGGTGAGCAGGCCGTAGATCATCCGGAGCGAGGTGAGGCAGAGGAACACGGCGAAGGCCTTGCGCAGGAGCTGCGGCTTGACGGCGTGGGCGACGCGCGCTCCCCAGGGCGCGGCCAGCATCGTCGCCGGCACGATCAGGGCGAAGCCGATGAGGTTGACGTAGCCGAGGCTGCCGGGCGGCAGGCCGTCCGCGCCCCAGCCGGTGACGACGAAGCCGAAGGCGCCCGGAACCGCGATGATCAGGCCGATGGCCGCGGCGGTGCCCACCGCGGTCCGGATCGGGTAGCGGCAGGCGCTGATCGCCGGCACGCTGAGCGATCCGCCGCCGATCCCCATCATCGCCGAGATGCCGCCGATCACGCCGCCGATCCCCCAGTTGCGCCAGCCGCCGGGCAGGCCGTCGCGGACCGCCCGGCCCTCCATGCCGAAGGCCATGTTCGCCGCGACCGCCAGTGCGACGACGGCGAACACGGCGGTCAAGACGTCGCCGCGGGCGACGCCGGCGATAGCCGCCCCGGCCAGCGTGCCGACGAAGACGCCGGGACCCAGCGCCCGCAGCAGTCCGGCGTCGACGGCGCCGCGGCGGGCGTGGGCGCGCGCCGAGATAATCGACGTCGGGATGATGGTGGCGAGCGAGGTTCCGACGGCGACGTGCATGCGCACGTCCTCGGCGAAGCCGAGCAGGCTGAACAGGTGGAACAGCACCGGGACGATGACGATCCCGCCGCCGACACCGAGGAGCCCGGCCAGGAGGCCGGCGGCGATGCCGGCGGCGAGAAGGGCCGCGACCATCGTCGCCAGTTCGGGAAGGCTCCATTCCGCTGCCATCGCTGCGCGTTCCCAACTCGGCTCGGCGTGCACGACCCGGCACGACCCGGCCGCTTCGCCATTAACATCCTCGGCCTTTTGCGGCATAACCGTGCGCCGGACAAGGATGCAGACGAGACGGGATCCGTGAGGGCAGCGTGATGAGGCCAGGGGCGGTCGGATCGGCGGGACGGTTTGCGGCGCCAGGCGCCGCGGCGGTGGCCCTGTGGCTCGCCATGGGGCTGGCCGCGGGACTGGCGCTGGCGCCCCTGCCCGGCTCGGCGGCCGACGTCGATTGGCCGGAGCTCGAGCCCGGCCTGTGGCAGTTCACCCGGACGAGTACCACCGCCGGCAAGTCGACGACCATCGAGCGGCAGGGCTGCACCGATCCGGTGGCCGAATGGGAAAAGCAGCGCGAGGCCTCCGGCCGCGCGGGCTGCACGGTGGAGACGGTCAAGGCCGCCGCCGACCGATACGTGACCACGGCGGAGTGCAGCCTTCCCAACGCCGGCCAGGGCTCGTCGCGCAGCACCGCCCTGATCAAGGGGCCCGACGCCTACGAGGTCACGGTCGAGAACAGCGGGGTCCTCGCCAAGAGCGGGGAGCGCGAGCATCTGGTCGCCACGCGCCTCGGCGATTGCCCGAAGTGACGGATCCGGAGACGAAGCGGATGAGCGAGACGAGCAGGCAGCCGGTTCCCGTGCAGGTTCCGGTGCTGATGGCAAAGATCCACCGGGCGACGGTGACCGACGCCGACCTGCACTACGAGGGCAGCATCACCATCGACCGCACGCTCATGGACCTGGCCGGGCTGGTCGCCTTCCAGCAGGTGCAGGTCTACAACGTCACCAACGGCGCCCGGTTCGAGACCTACGTCATCGAAGGCACGGCCGACAGCGGCTGCATCTGCATCAACGGCGCCGCTGCCCACCTGGCCGGCACCGGCGACATCGTCATCATCGCCGCCTACGTCTCGGTTCCGGCGGAGGCGGCGCGCTCCTGGCGACCGCGAACGGTGTACGTCGACGCCGCCAACCGGCCGCTCCAGGCCCGCAGCGCCGCCGCGGAATAGCCGATCATCGGCGGGTTAATTAGGTACTGAATGCCAGTTCACTACCTAATTAACTGAGACAGTACCTATATCCGCCGCGCCCAAAGCGCATCCCTGCCTCGACCCAGAGCCTCGACGCGCCCAGCCTCGCGCTCTTGACGAAGAACGCTGCGAATGAGGTCGATGCTCACGTTCGGGCACGAAAGCTGAAGCTCGCGAACGGCAAAGGGCCTGGCAAACGTGCGGATCGCGGCGCGAACCATCTCCGACTTCGCCCCTCGCGCCTGCGTGATCAGCCCGACCCTGTCCTCGAAGGCGCCGTAGGCCCGCACGACCACGCCCAAAAAGTACTCGGTCCATGGCGCCAGATCATGCCGGCCTTCGTGCCAGCCCTGCGAGCAGGCGTACAGCGTCTCGTAGTAGGACTCCTTGCTCTCCTCGATGATGCGCTCGAGGCTGATGAAACGGCCGACGCCGTAGCCGGCCCGGTACAGCAGCAACAACGACAACAGCCGCGCCATGCGGCCGTTGCCGTCTGCGAACGGGTGGATGCAGAGGAAATCGAGCACGTAGGCGGCGATCAGCAGCAGGGGCTCGATCCGTCCGGCCTCCCATGTCTCGTTGAACCGCCCATGCAGCTCCGTCATCGCTTCCGCGGTGCGATAGGCGGGCAGCGGCTGAAACCGCAAACAACGCCGTCCGTCCGGCTCGATCTCGGCGATGGTGTTGTCGGAAATCTTCCAGCCACCGCCTCCGGTACCGGCATAGGCAAGCAGATCGCGGTGGAACTGCAGCACGACGTTCGGTGAGAACGGGATCGCGTCGTGGTCCCGGTGGATCACGTTGAGAACGTCGCGGTAGCCGGCGATTTCCTGCTCCGAACGGTTCTGCGGCTGCGTCTTCTTCTCGACGAGCTCCCTGATCCGCTTCGGCGGTGCGATCACCTGCTCGATGCGGTTCGATGACTCGACGCTTTGAATGACCGCCACCTGCCGCAGCGTCTCGAGAACCTGCGGCGCCTGCTGCCGGTACAGTGCTTCCTTGCCGCGGTACTCGCGGATCGTGCCGATCGCGCCGACGATGGCGTGGTTCAGCGGTGCGTGCGCCTCGAACGTCGGACTGAATGACATCATGCGGCGGCAGTGCTCCTGCCGGCTCCCGTGGTGACGCCCACGGCCGCCGGCGAAGCTAGATTAGCGTTCTTTCGTCAGTCGGCGTAGCGCACCCGTCGTGGACGCCGGCCGTCGCCGCTGGCTAGCGGACCTCCTCCGGTTTCGGCACGACCAGGTCGGCGCGGAGCGGCCGGTGGTCGGAGCCGAAGGCGTCCAGCGCCTCGATGTCGACGATGCGGATCCCGCGGACCAGGACGTGGTCGATGGGCAGGCCGAAGTCGCCGGCGATCTGCGGATAGGTACCCGGATAGGCGCGAACCGTCGTCAGCCCCGCGTCGTTCAGAAACTGGCCGAACGCGGGCGTATAGGGCGTGGCGTTGAAGTCGCCGGCGACGATGAGCGGCCCGTCGTAGCCCCTCAGCTCCGCGGCCAGGTTGGCCATCAGCTGGTTGCGGCTGCGCAGGCCCGAGCGGCGCACGGGGTTCGACGTGTGCACCACGACGACCCGGGCCTGCGCCCCTCCCGGCAGCACCAGGTCGGCGACGGCCGCGGGAGCGGCGTACCGGGTCTGGCGAAAGACGAACGGGTCGCGCAACGGGTAGCGCGAGACGATGGCGAGGCCGTTCAGCTCGTCACGGAGTTCGGGCCGCTCGCCGTAGTACTTGGGCCAGCCGAAGAATTGATGCGGATAGCGAGCCTTTGCCCCGGCGATGACCGCCGCCGTGCCCTCCCTGATCTCCTGGAAGACGATGACGTCCGCGTCCTGACGCTCCAGCCATTCGGCGAGCTCGTCGAGGCGGCGGTTGCGGACATAGAGGTTGTGCGTCACCAGGCGGAGGCCGACGGCTTCGGCCTGTGCTGCCTCGCCCGCCCGGGCATGGGCGATCGACAGCAGCGACGTCGCCTGCCCCGGCGGAACCCCAGGGACGTTGGTCGCGGCAAAGCCGAAGTAGATGGTCAGTACCGCCGTGACGGACGCCGGGACGAAGCAGCCGACGACGACCAGAACGACGGTGAGCGCGAGGCCGACGAGGAAGAACGTCTCGGTGAAATGCCACAGCAGCTCGGCCGGCCAGAAGTGGAGGTCGAGCAGGCGGACGGCCGCGGCACCCGCGAGGCCCAGGATCGGCAGCCACGGCAGAAGCACCATCAGCCGGCGCCGGGAGGGGAGCGGCACCCGGCTCAGGCGCAGACGGTTGCGAAGGCGGGAGAGGGTCATGCGGGCTTTCGGGTCGTCTCGGGCGCGGTTCAGCGTCGCTTGGCGGCAGCGATTGCCGCTGCCGCCAGGCAACGCTGCATCATGGCTTCGGCAGGATTAAGATGACCTCATCGGCCGCACCGGCGGCGCCCGAGTATGTAGCAGATCCCGGTCGCCGCTCTAAGCGCGTCACGCACCAAGCCGCGCGAAGCCGCCAGGTCCGCTACTGCTCGCGGGCGCTGCGCCGCGGGATGTTCACCGTCCGGAGGTCCGCCCAGGCGTACGCGGTCTGGGGCAGGTCGCATCCCCACAGCCGCTCGGTGCGGTCCGCGACCCGCCGCGCGCCCATGGCCTCGTAGAAGTACCGGGCCGGGTTGGCGGAGAGCACCCACACCAGCGCCGAGGTCAGGCCGTTGTCGATAGAGCGGTCGAACAGCCGGCAGAGGAGTTCCCGGCCGAGGCCGCGGTCCTGGAACCCGGGGCGGACGTAGAGCGTGTAGATCTCGCCGGCCTGCTCCAGGATCGTCCGCCGCGCCGGGCCGCAGCTGCCGAAGGCGATGATGCCGGCGCGGCCGAGCTCGGCGACCAGGATCGCGTCGGTGGCCGGACGGGCGGCGATGGCATGCGCCCACTGCATCGCCTGGTCGCGCCTGGACATGCGGATCAGCACCTTGTCCGGCACCATGCCCGGATAGGATGTCCTCCAGGCATCGACGTACACTGCGGCCATGCCGTCGGCATCGCCTATTCGCGCATCCCTGACCTTCACAACGCCGGACACGGCTCCGCCTCCTCCGTTTGCGCTGTCCTTCCCCCCTCGCCTTCCTCCATCCACTCCACGATCAGCCGCCGCGCGATCGAGTCGCGCCCCGGCAGGACCAGCCCGATGCTGCGGCGGTCCCGGATCTCTTCGCGGCTGAACCAGCGGGCGTCCTCGAGTTCCGCAGCGTTTACCCGCAGCACCGCGTCGGCCTCGGCCTCCGCCCTGAAGCCCAGCATCAACGATGAAGGAAACGGCCAGGGCTGCGACCCGCGGTAGCTAGGGCAAGCAATGCTTATGCCAGTCTCCTCCTCGATCTCCCGCGCCACCGCCTCTTCCAGGCTCTCGCCGGGCTCCACGAACCCCGCGAGCGTCGACATCATGCCCTTGGGCCAGCGCTCCTGGCGCGCCAGCAGGCACTGCCCGCCACCGACCTCGCGGGTGACCAGCATGATGACCGCTGGGTCCGTGCGGGGAAAATGATGTGCACCACAGGCCGGACCCGTGCACGCCCGGGTGTGGCCGCCGTCACGGCTTTCGGTGGCCGCGCCACAGGCGCCGCAGAAGCGGTGCCGGCGGTGCCAGTGGAGCAGGCCGCGGGCATAGGCGAGCACCGCCCCCTGGCCGCAGTCGAGGATCGCGCCGACGCGTCGCAGCTCGGTGAACCGGGCGCCCCCTGCCGGCTCGCCCACCGCATCCTCCCCGAGGCCGGAGACGTCGGCCGCAAAACAGGCGCGGCCATCGCCGTCGAGGCCGAGGAAAACGAGTTCCTCGGCGCGGGCGACCAGCGCCGCGTCCGGAGGCAGGGCGACGGCCTGCGGCACCTCGCCGGCCGCGATCAGGCTGCGGCTGCGCCACACCGGGAAGACCCGGCTGGACGGATCGGCGAGCCGCTCGCGCTGCCAGTCCTCGTCGTGGCGCAGCGGCTCGGCGCGATCGAGCGGAACCCGGGTGTAGTGCAGTCCGTGCATGGCGCCAGGAGCCTGACATAGCGGCGGACGTTCGGCAATGGCCGGCGCAGGTGCGAGCGAGCCGCAACCGCGGCATGCGGCGACGGTTGGTCGACGCGGTGGGAAGCGGATGGCGAAGGTGCTTGTCTGCTTAGGTCCGCCGGCTGATATAGTGCCTTCGGGAGGCTGGCGGCGGACGGGCCCCTCGCCAACCCGGTCAGATCCGGAAGGAAGCAGCCGTAACGAGTTCTGGTCCGGGTCGTTCGTCCAGTCTCCCACTTCATCGCGCGACAGCAGCGGACGGCGCCTTCGGCGTCGGGAGAAGGTCTTGCCGCCGGCCGATGACCTGAACGAGGCCCGAAGGGATACGGAGCCGGCCGCGGCCGCGGCCGAGGGACCCGGGCTGCCCCTGCCCGGGGTCGGCACCGAGGCCGCTGCCTACCGCGTCCTCGCCCGCAAGTACCGCCCCACCGTCTTCGCCGACCTCATCGGCCAGGAGGCGATGGTCCGGACGCTGACCAACGCCCTGGCCTCCGGCCGCCTCGCCCACGCTTTCATGCTGTCCGGCGTGCGCGGCATCGGCAAGACGACGACGGCGCGGATCATCGCCCGGGCGCTCAACTGCATCGGCCCGGACGGGACCGGCGGGCCGACGCCCGCGCCCTGCGGCGTCTGCCGGCACTGCACGGCCATCGCCGCCGACCGGCACATGGACGTGATCGAGATGGACGCGGCCAGCCGGACCGGCGTCGACGAGATCCGCGAGCTCCTGGACGGCACCCGCTACCGGCCCACGTCCGCCCGCTACAAGATCTATATCATCGACGAAGTCCACATGCTCTCGCGCAACGCCTTCAACGCCCTGTTGAAGACGCTGGAGGAGCCGCCCGAGCACGTCCGCTTCGTCTTCGCCACCACCGAGATCCGCAAGGTGCCGATCACGGTGCTGTCGCGCTGCCAGCGCTTCGACCTGCGCCGGATCGACCAGGAGCGCCTCGGCGAGCACCTCGCCGACATCGCCGGGCGGGAGGGTGCGACGGTGACGCCGGCGGCGTTGCACCTGCTGGCGCGCGCCGCCGACGGCAGCGTCCGCGACGGGCTGTCGCTGCTGGACCAGGCAATTGCCCATTCCGGCGGCAACGTCGACGACGACACGATCCGGCGGATGCTGGGCCTCGCCGACCGCACCGTCACCTACGACCTCGCCGACGCGGTCCTGCGCGGCGCCATCGCCGAAGCGCTGGAGCTGGTCGCGGCGCAGTATCGTGCCGGCGCCGACCCGGTCGAGATGCTGAGCGACATGCTCGACCTCACCCACTGGCTGACCCGGATCAAGGTCGACCCGGCGAGCCTGGAGGCTCCCGGCGTGGCCGAGGCCGAGCGAGTCCGTGGCCGCGAGATTGCCGAGCGGCTCTCCATGGGCGAGGCGACCCGGCTGTGGCAGATGCTGCTGAAGGGCTTGGGGGAGGTTCGCACCGCGCCCGCGCCGCTGCAGGCGGCGGAGATGGTGTTGATCCGCATCGCCTACGCCGCCCGGCTGCCGACGCCGGCGGAGGCGCTGCGCCAGGCGCAGCCGGGAACCGGCGGCGCCGGATCGGGCCGTGCCGCGGCACCCGCCGCCCCCGCACCCCCGCCCGCCCCGGTGCCGAGTCGGGCGGCATCCTCCGCCGCGGCCGGCGGCGCCACCCCCGCCACCGGCAACGGCCCCGCGGCGGTCGCCTCCGCACCGGCGCCCACGACGAACGCCGCTCGTGCCTCGGTGGCGACCGCGCCTGCGCCGCGCCCCGAACCGGCGGCGGAGGCACCGGCACCCGCACCCGTACCCGCACCGGCGGCTCGGCCCGCGGACGGGGTGAGCAGGCCGCCGCTCGCAAGCTTCGCCGACGTGGTCGACCTCGCCCGCGAGGAGCGCGAAGCGATCCTCTACGGCCACCTCGTCGCCGACGTCCATCTCGTCCGCTTCGCACCTACCCAGATCGAGGTCCGGCTCGCCGACGGCGTCCCCGGCGACGTCGTCCGCCGGCTGCGCGAGTTTCTCGGCCGCCACACCGGCCAGCCGTGGCTCGTCACCATCTCCCACGAACCCGGCGAGCCGACCATGCTCGAGCAGCGACGGCGGCTCGACGCCGAGCGCCGCCGGGCGGTGGAGGCCGATCCGCTGGTGCGCGCGGTCCTGGCGGCCTTCCCCGGCGCCCGCCTCGGCGAGATCCGCGCGGCGGCACCCGCCGCCCTTCCGGCTGCCGTTACCGGCGAGGAGGGCGATGCCGACGGCGTGCCGGCGGAGGACATGGGCGAAGACCTGGGCGCGAACGATCCGGGCGCCGACGACGACGTGGGCCTGGACGATTAGGGAAAGTTGCTTTGAGGTTAATTCAGCATAGTCGCGCCGTCACTGCGGGGAGGCGAAGCCGACGAAGCAATCCAGTCCTGGATCGCCACGCCACTTCCTGGCTCGCGGCGCCGGTGCTTTGCTGCCCGATGCATCAACCTGTTCACGGATCGCTCTAGGGCTAGGAGAGGCGCCATGGGCACCGAGATCGAACGGAAGTTCCTGGTCACCTCCGACGCCTGGCGCGCCGGCGCAAGGCCCACCGCGATCCGCCAGGGCTACCTCTGCGCCGGCCCGACCCACGTCGTCCGCGTGCGCACCTACGGCGAAAAGGCGTTCCTCACCATCAAGTCCGGCGGCGTCGGCATGACCCGGCTGGAGTTCGAGTACGAGGTGCCGGTCGCCGACGCCACGGTGCTGCTGGACGTGCTCTGCCACCGGCCGCTGATCGAAAAGACCCGCTTCGCCGTCGACGTGGACGGGGTCGCCTGGGTGGTCGACGTCTTCTTCGGCGACAACGACGGCCTGGTCCTGGCCGAGGTGGAGTTGGAGAGCGAGGAACAGGCGGTCGCCCTGCCGCCCTGGGCCGGCGCCGAGGTCACCGGCGATCCCCGTTACTTCAACGCCGCCCTGTCCGAACGCCCCTACTCCACTTGGCCCCCCGAGGACCGCGCGGCCGCCGAAGGCCGGCGGCTCTCGCGCTGACGCCGCGCCTTACGCCCCGAGGGCGGTCAGGGCGGCGCCGACGCGGCGCAGACCGTCGAGGCCGTGGACGTCGCCGGGCAAGAGCTCGACCGCCTGGCGCGGCAGATCGGCGAAGGTGTCGTCGATCTCACGCAGGTACCGGGCCTGCTGCTCCCGGCGCTGGCGCAGGAAATCGCCGTCGGCGCTCGCCGGGATCAGCCGGTTCACCACCATCGCCGCGACCGGCACCTCGAACCGCCGCAGCGTCGCCAGCGCCCGGCCGGTCTCCAGGATCGGCAGCCGCTCGGGCGTGAGCACCAGCACGAACGCCGTCGTGGCCGGATCGAGAAGCAGCCGCCGGGCGCGGGCGAAACTCGTGCGCCGGGCGAGGAGGATGCCGCGGATGCGCGAGGCCGGGTCGCGCCCGGCCGCCGGCTCGGCCTCGTCGATCAGCGAGAGTTCGTCGCCGCCGCGGCTGCGTCCGCCGCCGAGCCGCTGCAGAACCTCGCCCAGTTGCCGGGACCGGCCCTGGTGGCGGAGCATCCCCTCCGTCCACGCCGCCATCACCTCCGGCAGGGAGAGCAGGCGGATCGTGTGGCCGGTCGGCGCGGTGTCGAAGACGATCAGGTCGTAGCGCCCCGGCGCGTCGACCATCAGCGCCGCGACCCGTTCCAGCATCGCCGCCTCGGCCGCGCCCGGCGACAGCCGGGCCAGGTCGAGCTGCCGGTCGACCTCGGCGTAGAGGTGCGGACGCACCAGGCTGCGCATGGTCTGCTTGACCGTCGCGATGTAGCGGTCCGCCTCGCCGTCCGGGTCGATCTCCAGCCCGAACAGTCCGGGCGCGAGGCAGGTCTCCCGGTCGCCGATGGTGCGGTCGAAGACGTCGCCCAAGGAATGCGCGGGATCGGTCGAGACGACGAGGCACGACCGGCCGCCCTCGGCGGCGCGCAGCGCGAACGCTCCGGCCATCGTGGTCTTGCCGACGCCGCCCTTGCCGCCGAAGAACACGATCCGCCGATGGACCAGGCCGCCCATGCCCCGGCGCGTCACGCCGGCGGGAACATGGCCGGCGGCAGCGTCAGCAACATTTGAAGTGGTCGAGGGGCGAGTGCTCCATCCCCATCCGGAGGTGCCAGTCGTGGAACTGCTCCATCAGGATCGGCTGCAGCTCCAGGGTGTAGTAGGTGGCCGGGTTCGGCACCCCCATCAGCTCGGCGTAGACGAACAGCATGAAGACGTCGTCCTCCTCCCGCTTCGCCCTGGCGATCGCGCCCCGGTACGGCGCGACGTAGAACTCGCGGAGCAACTCCATCGCCTGTCGCCACCGGCCCAGGCGGGGAGGCGGCGGCCCGCCGCCCTGCCCCGCCGCCCCGCCGGCCGCCGCAACCGGTCCAGGCATGGGCGAGCCGGTCATTCCGCCGCGCCGGCGGCCTGAGCCGCCGCCTTGTTGCGCTCGCGGACGAAGGCGGAGACGGCCTCCAGCGCCACCAGGATCGCGGCGATGAGAATGACCACGTCGAGCGCGAGCAGCAGCCAGTTCGCCTGGGTGTAGAACTCCCAGAGCTGGAACAGCAGCGCCAGGATGGTCATGACCAGCAGGAACGTCAGCGGCAGAAGGGTGAACCACACCGGCCTCGCCAGCTTCACCAGCATCACGCTGACGACCAGAAGGGTCAGCCCGGCCAGAAGCTGGTTGGTCGTGCCGAACAGCGGCCAGATGATGAGCCCTCCGGCGCCCGACGGGCCGCCGGCGCCGAACGCCAGCGCCAGGCAGGCGGCGACGGCGATGAAGGTCGCGACGTAGTTGTTGGTGAGGAACGGCAGCCGGTAGATGTTGCCCCACTCCTGAATGATGTAGCGCTGCAGGCGGACGCCGGTGTCCATGGTCGTTCCGGCGAAGAGGATGGCCATGACCGTCAGCAGCGTGGTGGCGAACTCGATCGGCAGGCCAACGCCGCCGGAGACGATCGTGGCGCCGCCGTTGACGAACGCGGTCAGGCTGCCGCCGCCGAACTTGTTGTAGACGCCCTCCCAGTCGGCGAGGGTGGCGAACCCGGCCGTCGTTGCGAGGATGGCGACCAGCGCCAGCGCGCCCTCGCCCACGGCGCCGAAGTAGCCGACGAAGCGGACGTCGGTCTCCTTGTCGAGCTGCTTCGACGTCGTCCCGGACGAGACGAGGCCGTGGAAGCCGGAGACCGCGCCGCAGGCGATGGTGACGAACAGCAACGGCACGATCGACGGGGTGCCCTCGGGCACGTTGCCGTTGATCGCCGGGGCGACGATGTCCGGGTTGAGGATCACCACCGCGACGTAGAAGATGCCGAGGCCGACGAAGAGCTGCAGCCCGTTGATGTAGTCGCGGGGTTGCAGCAGCAGCCACACCGGCAACAGCGAGGCGAAGGCGGCGTAGACGAACAGCAGGATGATCCACTGGGCGTTGGCGGCCAGGCCGAAGGCGCCCTCCGTCAGCGACACCGGCACGAAGTCGCCGAGGTAGATGGTCAGGTAGAGGACCACGACCCCGATCACCGACGGCCAGAGCAGGCCGACGCCGCGGCGGTAGATCAGGTAGCCGATAACCAGGGCGACGGCGATGGCGCTCCACGACGGCAGGACGCTCGACGGATAGCTGATCAACAGCCGGGCGATGGCCACGCCGAACACGGCGTTGACCATGAGCAGCAGCAGGAAGATCACGATCATGAACAGGCTGCGGGCCCGCGGCCCGACCACGTCCTCGGTCAGCGCGCCGACGGAGCGGGCCTTGTTGCGAATGCTGGCCCAGATGGCGCCGGCGTCGTGGACGCCGGCGAAAAAGATGGTGCCGAAGACCACCCAGAGGAAGGCCGGCAGCCAGCCCCAGATGACGGCGATGGCCGGCCCGATGATCGGCGCCGCGCCGGCCACGGACGTGAAGTGGTGGCCCCAGAGCACGAACTTGTTGGTCGGGACGTAATCGACGCCGTCCTCCATGGCGTGCGCCGGCGTCACGAAGTCCGGGTCGAGGCGGTAGATCTTCTCGGCGATGAACTTGGAGTAGAAGACGTAGCCCAGCGCGAACGCGCCCAGGCCCAGCGCGGCCAACAAAATGGCACTCATCCGACCGATCCTCCCAGCCGCGCCGGCGGTTCCGCCGTTCAGCGCCCGTGGCGCGCGTTCTTGTGGTCTTGCGCTTCGTGCACGGACCCGCCGCTCCCGGCCGCCGGCTCGTGGAACGGCAAGGGCCCGCGCTACACGTCATGGTAGAAAATGCGGCACGTCCTGTAAAGGTCATTCTCAGCCGCATTTGCAGCTTTTTCCGCCCGCTGCCCGGGGACGACCTGGAGCGCGCCGCTACTCCTGCAGCACGTAGAGGCCCGGGGCGTCGGCGAGGACCGGGTAGCCCCGGGCGGGTGCGCCCGTCGCCGGCGGCGGGACGCGGCCCGAGGAGCGCTCGGCCAGCCACGCCTGCCAGTCCGGCCACCACGAGCCGGGCTTCGCCGGCGTCGAGGCCTCCCAGGTTTCGGGATGCAGGTAGCCGCCGCCGTCGCGCGTCGCGATCCGGTAGGAGCGCCTCGCGTGCCCCGGCTCGCTGACGATGCCGGCGTTGTGCCCGCCGCTGGTGAGCACGAAGGTCACCTCGGCGTCGGTGAGCAGGTGGATCTTGTAGACCGACTGCCAGGGGGCGATGTGGTCGCTCACGGTGCCGACGCAGAAGATCGGCGCTTCGATGTCGCGCAGGGTCACCGGCCGGTCGTCCACCAGGTAGTGGCCCTCGGCCAGGTCGTTGCGCAGGAACAGCTTGCGCAGGTACTCCGAGTGCATCCGGCAGGGCATGCGGGTGCCGTCGGCGTTCCACGCCATCAGGTCGGTCATCTCCTGGCGCTCGCCCAGCAGGTACTGGCGCAGGATGGTCGACCAGACGAGGTCGGTGGAGCGCAGCATCTGGAAGGCGCCGCTCATCTGCCGGCTGTCGAGGTACCCCTGGTCCCACATCAGGTCCTCGAGGAAGGCCACCTGGCTTTCGTCGATGAACAGCATCAACTCGCCGGCCTCGGTGAAGTCGGTCTGGGCGGCGAACAGGGTGAGCGAGGCCAGCCGGTGATCGCCGTCGCGGGCCAGGGCGGCCGCGGCGATGGAGAGCAGCGTGCCGCCGAGGCAGTAGCCCGCGGCGTGGATCCTGCGCTCCGGCACGATGGTGGAAACGGCGCGCAACGCGTCCATGACGCCGTCGTAGTAGTAGGAGTCCAGCCCTAAGTCGCGGTCCTCGGGGCGGGGGTTCTTCCACGAGATCATGAACACGGTGTGCCCGCGCAGGGCGAGGAAGCGGACCAGCGAGTTGTGCGGCGAGAGGTCGAGGATGTAGTACTTCATGATCCAGGCCGGGACGATCAGCACCGGCTCGGCGAACACGTCCGGCGTCTCTGGCGAGTACTGGATCAGCTCGATCAGCTTGTTGCGGAAGACGACCTTGCCCGCCGTCACCGCCACCTGTTCGCCGACGCGGAAGGCCTCCGTCCCCTCCTGCCTCCTCCCGGCGATGGTCCGCTCCCAGTCCTCCCAGAAGCGGACCGCGCCGTTGGCGAGGTTGGCGCCGCCGGTCCGGAGCGTCGCCTCGACCACCTCCGGGTTGAGGGTCGGCACGTTGGTCGGCGCCATCATGTCCAGCATCTGCCGGGCGATGAAGGCAACGACCTCCTGGTGATGGGTGGAGACGCCGGGAACGTTGGTCGTGGCGTTGTGCCACCACTGCTGCGAGAGGAGGAAGGCCTGGGCGATGAAGGTGTAGGGCGGCGTGTGCCAGGCTGCGTCGTCGAAACGCCGGTCCTGGGGCAGCGGCTGGATGCAGGGCGGCGTCTCGGGATGGGCGCTGGCGCGGGCGGCGTAGGCGGCGAAGCGGACCGCCTTGCGCATCGCCTTCTGCGCCAGCTCCGCCTGCTTGCCCGGCGCCATGCTCAGGTGGAACAGCCAGTCGACGTAGGCCAGCATCAGCGCCGCCGGCGAGATGCCGAGGCTGAGCCGGCCGAGGGCGGCGTGGAAGAAGCGGTCGATGGTCCTGGGGCTGACGGGGAGCGAAATGGCCTCCGCGATCTCCGCTTTCGGCACCTCGCGGAGCGCCTGCGGCAGGGTGGCGCCGCGGGGCTTCGCCCGCCGGTCGCCGGTCGCGGGTTCCGCCGCCGGTTGCGCCTCCTTAAGGCCGCCGTCAGTCTCCTGTTCCGCCATGGCCCAGTCCCCCGCTCCATCACCGGTCCGGGGCCGCTCGCTTGCGGCCACGGGTGAAGCGTGCACCCGCCCCGCGCCGCTGTCGAGGGACGATCCTCTGACCGGCGCCCATGCGGCGCCCATGACTCGCGGGGGCGGAGTTGCTATATCCGCGGACAGCGGGCCCGGTCGCGGCCGGCCTGCCAAACCTCCCGCGGAGAACCCCGACCCCATGAAGAACATCGGCCAGATGATGAAGCAGGCCCAGAAGCTCCAGGCCAAGATGGCCGAGATGCAGGAGCAGCTGGGCAACACCGAGATCTCGGGCGCCGCCGGCGGCGGCATGGTCCAGGTGACGGTGACCGGCAAGGGCGAGGTGCGCAAGGTGCGGATCGACCCGTCGCTGGTCGACCCCAACGACGTCGAGGTCCTCGAGGACCTGCTGGTCGCGGCCTTCAACGACGCCAAGGCCAAGGTCGAGCAGCACATCTCCGAGCACATGGCGGAGCTGACCGGCGGGATGAAGCTGCCGCCGGGCCTGCAGTTCCCGGTCTAGCGACGGATGATCCGGTCGAATAAGTGCCCACCGCCGTCACAACTGCGAGGAGGCGAAGCCCCGCGACCGTAGGTCGGATTAGGCGAAGCCGTAATCCGACGGATGAGCGGCCATGCATTCGTCGGGTTACGCCTGCGGCTAACCCGACCTACCCCGCCGCCAACGGCGCCAGCGGCGGGCCGCACGGCGGGCTCCGGCGCCGACACCCTCCTCCCGCATGTCCGACATCGACAGGTTGATCCAGTCCCTGGCGAAGCTGCCGGGGCTCGGGCCGCGCTCGGCGCGCCGCGCCGCGCTCCACATGCTCGAGCGCCGCGAGGCGGTGCTGGCGCCGCTGATCGAGGCGCTGGGCGCGGCGGCGGAGAGCGTGCGCAGGTGCTCGCTCTGCGGCAACCTCGACAGCGTCGACCCCTGCGCCATCTGCGCCGACGCCCGCCGCGACCCCTCGATGCTCTGCGTCGTCGAGGACGTGGCCGACCTCTGGGCGCTGGAGCGGTCGGCCACCTTCCGCGGCCGCTACCACGTGCTCGGCGGCACGCTCTCGGCGCTGGACGGGGTCGGCCCGGACGACCTCAACATCGCCGGGCTGGTGCGCCGGGCGCGGATGCCCGAGATCCGCGAGGTGGTGCTGGCGACCAGCCTCACCGTCGACGGCCAGACCACGGCGCATTACATCGTCGACCGGCTGGAGGGCTGCGACGTCACCGTCTCGGC
>Ga0209573_1000405_pt1 | contig 94188 bp, 88 predicted proteins | sample TNRBio252014_DNA_FD_185870 | JGI IMG/M metagenome (GOLD analysis project Ga0209573, IMG submission 185870) | Wastewater treatment Type I Accumulibacter community from EBPR Bioreactor in Madison, WI, USA - TNR Reactor_6/25/2014_ DNA (SPAdes)... | ecosystem: Engineered > Bioreactor > EBPR >...
CCGCTAAGTCCCAAAAAGAAGATACTCAGCAAAATGACTTGTTTGATCATGGCCATATCGGTTATGGGTTAATAAAGATGTGTCTATCCGCACTGATGTTGTTGATGTACGTTTGTGAAGCAAGACTTGGGTGCAAATAGATGCACCCAATCGCTCACGGCACTTCTTTGATTTCCGTTAAGCTGAATAAAGCCATCGGGAAGTATTCCCAATGCCGGTATCTCGTGGTACAAAAAAGGTGACCAGGCACAATGACGTTGCAATCCGCCCACCAAACAGTTTTATTGTATTTGGCACTTATCTCATAAATCGCCCCAATTTTATAATCCTTTTCAGGGATAAGGTTAGGAATAAGCGAATTATTCGCGAATACAGCGCGGTTAATATCAAGGAGTAAGTCCTTCTCGGTATATCGCAATCGCTCGAATAGAAGCCCCACAACACCATCTTCCGGGTTACCTTCGCCAATGTAACGCAATATAACCTTCTCTTTTACGATGTCCATGGTTTCTGGGGAAGCGAGTTTGTAATACGTTTCTTCAATTAAGAGATCACATCCACCCACAAACAGAAACAGAACGAATACAAAAATAGATACGGGTTTCATCTTGCCCTCCTATGGATTAATGAAGATGTATTTTCCATCCGAAATTGCGCTGGTAAACGCTTGTGCCTCGTCATGTGTACTGGGGTGACTCACTATGGGATCAGGCACATTGGGGCTTAGATTCCTCCACGCCGCGATGTAGTGCCCATTATTGCTGTTTTGGATAAAAGCATGGGTTAGCTTGCTCATTTGCCGTTAGCCCCAAAATGGGGTGCGGAGGCTGCCACACCCCACACACATTACGGTATCGGCTCGATGGAGACAATGTGGAACTTTCCGATCCACATTAAGTCGTACTTTTCCAAGCAGGGACGATAGTTTTCGATCTTGCAGAAGGTATCGCTATTGGCTTGAAAGACGCGGTCAAACACAGCACTAACGCGGTACTTCTTGTCTTTGACCATCATTTTGGGATCAAATTGCGGTCGGATTAAAAAGAATGAAGCATACAAAATCCGGTTTGCACTGTCTTTCTTTTTATATGGTTCTTGTTCTTCTGCATAACTCACCTGCTCAAAGAGATAAGAAGAGATAAAAGAAGGGGTATCTACCGTGTTCCTTAAGACCAAAATCTCTTCAACAATATTGTTTTCCCTTACATCATTTTTATAGACCTTATCCCCAACGTAGATGTTTTCCCAGAATCCATCACAACCGCTAAGTCCTAAAAAGAAGATGCTCAGCAAAATGACTTGTTTGATCATGGCTATATCGGTTATGGGTTAATAAAGATGTGTCTATCCGCACTGATGTTGTTGGTGTACGTTTGGTATGCAAGAGATGGGGGCATTTGTTTGCACCTAAAACCTCACGGCACTTCTTTGATTTCTGTTAAGTTGAACGAGGCCATCGGGAAGTATTCCCAATGCCGGTTTCGCGTAGTACAAAAAAGATGACCAGGTACAATCGCCTCACAGTCTTGCACCCAAACAGTTTCATCATATTTGGCACTTATCTCATAAGTCGCCCCAATTTTATAGTCCTTTTCAGGGATAAGGTTAGGAATAAGCGAATTATTCGCGAATACAGCGCGGTTAATATCAAGGAGTAAGTCCTTCTCGGTATATCGCAATCGCTCGAATAGAAGCCCCACAACACCATCTTCCGGGTTACCTTCGTCCATGTCACGCAATATAACCTTCTCTCTTACGATGTCCATGGTTTCTGGGGAAGCGAGTTTGTAATACGTTTCTTCAATTAAGAGATCACATCCACCCACAAAGAGAAACAGAACGAATACAAAAATAGATACGGGTTTCATCTTGCCCTCCTATGGATTAATAAAGATGTATTTTCCATCCGAAATTGCGCTGGTAAACGCTTGTGCCTCGTCATGCGTGCTGGGATGAATAATTGTGGGATCTTGCGTATCTTTCTTCTTATCCTTCCACGCTGCGATGTAGTGCCCATTATTGCTGTTTTGGATAAAAGCATGGGTACGACGGCTCATTTCCCGCCAATCAAGAACATCTAATAACCAATTCCCCCGAAGTGCGTCGTATTGACTATTATGTCCTACTTGGTTGTTGTGAAAGTCCATGGCCCGATGGCGCGGTTCATTTGGCTTTAGAATTTCATACAACGTCGTTATATCACGTGCCAATTGAAGCCCTGTCCACCTCCTCATTAAAACATTCAGGTAAACATGCCGGAACGCATCGCCGTTATCGCCATGAATACTATTTGGATATAAACGTACAGACTCGTCAGTTGCATACTTCTTTGCAAGGAGCGTACGGGTAACAACTAGGAAATGAGGAGCAATTCTCAAAACTGCAAACACAGCAAAGAGTACTTCTCTGTCTGGGAAGGGGTGAAAAATAGCCGCTGATTCCTCCAATTGCATGATTTCCTCTGCTGGAGTTGTAAAGACCTCCCACGTCTCTTCGTCATTCAACCAAGTAGTGGCCAACGTTTTCCTAAGTTCCCGTATTTGTCCTTGATAGGCATCTGCCGAGAAGGTCTTGCTGGGATTGGTCATCTGCTTCACCAAGGCTTCCAAGGCCAATAGGTCATTTCGTTCAGCCTCTGCCGGTTTAAGGAAGGCCAACTCTTGTTCGATCGTGGTCACAAAGCCGGGGAAGTCTGGCTCCGGCACATCTTCATTTTCGGTTTTAGAAAGACCAGTGAGTGCAGACTGGAGCTTATAAGCAGCTATGCTTTCTTTTTGTTGGTCCTCAAATGCTTTTAACATCCCCACATATCCCTTTTTCTCTGGCTCCATTTCAAAAAGGCGCTTTTCAACATAAGCCGTCGCTTTTTCTTCAAATTCCGGCCCTTCTTTCAAATTTGGGTTCAGGTTCACAAACTCGCGATGGGCAATATAAAAGGAAATTGGCGAATACTGCCGTAAAGCAAGGTGTGGCTTTTCTTTTTCTTGTTGTGTTTCTGGTGTCACCGACGCCGAATCACAAGCGGGTAGCATAAACAAGATCATGCAAAAAAGAGTGAATTGCCCCAAAGACCTAAAAGGTTTCTTTTTTAGTCTATATTTCGGGGGGGGGGGGAGGAGAAATGGTACATAACACACATTGTTTTGATGAAAAAAAGTGTTTAAAAAGAAGTTAATGAAGGAGGCCGTAGAAGTCAAGTAAAAAGTTGTTCTTAGATTGAAAAAATAGCATCTTTAAGGCAAACAAAATTTTATTGTTAAGGTAAGGTAGAGGTTTTTTCTTTAACAATCATTTACCATGTTATCCCTTAAAAGAAAAATGACCAAAAGACTATAGAAATTTTCTTATTGATAAGTCTAATGTTTTCATGCACTTTTAGACCAAGTTTTACGCTATAAATTAAACAGCGGCGGCCTAAAACAACGACACTTTAGAGCACTAAATAGGATTATGGGAACAAGAATTGCACATAGCGAGATGAATTGGAGTGGATTCCATCGTATTTTCTACCAACACTTTCCGATCAACACGGGACTGTTTTGTGGAGAACCATTCATCGGATCAACTTATGAAAACGCAACACATTCAAGGTTTTAGGTGGAAGCGCCGTAGGCATTTATTGGGGGTGCTTGTGGTTTTTTGGGGTCTCTTTGGGTTCGCCTTTGCGCAGAATGTGCCCTATAACGAAGGTATTCGCTTGTTCCAGAAGGGGCAATATGCACAAGCCGCAGTAAAATTTGAAGAAGTACTCCGGCAAAATCCCAAAAACAACGAGGCATACCGAGCATTGGCGTTTTGTTACCTCCAGTCCAAAAACACCATACGTGCCGAGGCCACCCTTACGCGGGGTTTGCTGCTCTTCCCAAAGGACCTCCGCTTAAAGTCCCTCCAAGCCGATATTTGGCTACAATCTGGAAAATTGATGGATGCCAAGCGGGTTTTGGAGGAGATAGACGAGGCATTGGGAAAAGGTGCCAAAGTAGAAGGCTTTGGTCGCGCACAAATTCGGGCACAATTGGGTGCCATTGCCCAGCGCTTGGGCGGTTTGGCGTATCAAGCCCAAAAAAAGGACGAGGCCATGCGCCAATTTAGGTTGGCGGTGCAATATTTGCCGGATTCGCTCTCGGCACGGCACAACCTGATTGTTTTGCATTTGGAGGAAGGGGCATGGGAGGAGGCCCTACAAGCCTCGGAGGAAGCCTTGGGGAAATGGCCGAACAATAGCCAACTTTTGCAAATGAAGGGAAAGTGCCTCTTGGAACTCCGCCGGTACAAAGAAATGGAGGAGACGTGGAAGGTGATCTATGACCGCAGCCCACGTGACTTGGATGTGGGACTGATGTATGGGCAAATCTTGTTGGCAAACCAGAAAAACAGTGACGCCCAAGCGGTTTTTGATAAACTCCTTCGGGAAAACCCCAAAGAAAAGCGGCTTTATGATGCTTTGGTTCAGATCAATGAGCAAGGTTTTAATTATACAGCGGTTTTAGAACTGCTCCGGCGGCAAAGGAAAATCTTTCCACAGGATCCGGGCATCGTTAAGAAATTGGCACAAACGCATGAAATTACCCAAGAGTGGGAGAAATCTCGTGCATATTACGACTCATTGGCCGTTCTGACGGGCGCTACGGGGAAGGCTAAATTGGCCATTGCCCGAACCTATGAGCTACAAGATAGCCTTGCGGTGGCTTTGGAAAAGTTAGAAGCCCTCCGTAGTAGCACGCCAAAAGATAGCGAGGTGCTAAATGCGCTTGGGGCACTGCAACGCCGGATGAAGCGGTGGCAAGAGGCGGCGACAACTTATGCCACACTTGCCACAGATACGACTCAGGCTACGGCGGCTTGGGTACGCTGGGGCGAAATGCAGGCCAATTTGGGTAATAAAGAAGAAGCCAAAAGAGGGTATTTACGCGCCCTCGACAAACTGACGCAGCATCCTTTGCCCTACATCGGACTGGCAGAATTGGCCGTTAAGGACGATCCAAAACAGTGCGAATGGGCCGAAACAGGCTTGCGGAAGGCACTCCGAGGGGTGAAAGCCTTGCAGGAACAACAGGTGTCGCAGGTGCAAAACCGCAGCGTGGAGGAAGCCGAAAACCGACAAAGCACCAAAGAGGCTTTAGAAGAATATGACGCCTTGGGCGGTCGGGCATTTGACTTTTTTACCACAACTTGCCCACGAACTTCCGTAGAAGGCGTTATTACGGATTTGCTCCAAACCTATCAAGGGTCGGGAAAATTGTTCTATTATGTTGGAACCCATTACAAAAAGATGGGCGAATTAGAACGCGCACGGATTTATTTTAATGAGGCGGCCAATTTTGCGCCACAACTCACCGAAAACCAAGAGGCGCTTGGTGAATTGTACCGCTCGGAAGGCAATCTGCCAATGGCCATTTTGGCGTATGAACGGGTTTTGACCGTAAAACCGGATTTTGCGCCAGCCCATCGTGCCCTGATAGACCTCTACCGCGCACAAGGACAACTCAACGCATTGGCGGACAAATGGTTGGCGCGTCATGAGGCAACACCCAACAATGTGGTGCTACGCGAGCACTTGATCGAGGCGTTGCACAAAGCAGGACGTTTAGAGGACGCCCGACGCATTGCGGAGAAAGTTCAAGCGGAAAACCCAAAAACCAATTCCAATTCCCCACAACCATGAACCTACATCAATCCAAAGAAACCCTTGGCACCATCGGATTTTGCTTGTTTGCCGTGGTGATGTTCGTGGTGATGCGCCTTTTGGATGCTCCGCTTTTGGCGAAAGGGCATGGCATTGTGGCGTTTGAGTTTGCGGGAACACCAGAACAAGCGTTTAACCTCTTGCGGGACTGGGGGAGTGCGGGGCAACGGGCTGCTTATGTTAGTTTGTGGTGGGACTTTTTGTTTATGCTGGTTTATGGTGGTGCATTGGTTTTGTTGGTACGCCATATTGCACGGCGTCATCGGCGCATAAAACCTTCGCGGATTTGGGCGGTCAAAAGCATGGTGGTGGTTGCGGTTGTCTTGGATATAACCGAGAATATGGCCCTTTTACAGGTTTTGCAGGGCAATATGGAGGGATGGGTGCTTTGTGCTTGGTGGAGTGCTTTGTTTAAGTTTATCCTCATTGGCCTTGTGCTGGTGCTGCTCATGTTGGGATTTTGGGTAAGCCGTAAAACCCTCCATACCTCATGACCGCGTGAAAATCCGCGACTTCCCCAAAAATACCCATAAAAATCCGAGAACAAATCCATTATCTTATTCCATTATGCCTTAGACCTCCTTCTGATCAACTTGCCGTCGGAAGGTTTTTACATGTTTATACGTCCATGCCAAAAGTTGCAAAAACCTCAACCGGAAAAAAATACGTGGCCATCGCCGGAAATATTGGCGCCGGCAAAAGCTCGCTCACCCGTCTATTGAGCAACCATTTTAAATGGGAAGCCTATTTCGAGCGGGTGGAAGACAATCCATATCTGGCCGATTTTTATGCCGATATGAGGCGCTGGTCTTTCAACCTACAGGTTTTCTTCCTCTCAAGCCGGTTTAACCAACAACAGGAAATTGAGAATTTGCCGCACTCGGTGGTGCAAGACCGCTCTATCTACGAAGATGCCGAAATTTTTGCGCGGAACCTACACGATATGGCGCTTATGTCTCAGCGTGATTATGAGAACTATTCGGAACTATTTAAAATAATGACATCCTATCTAACGCCACCAGATTTGTTGGTTTACCTTCGGGCTTCGGTTCCAACATTGGTCGAGCATATTCAGTCCCGTGGGAGAGAATTTGAGAGCAATATCAGCATAGATTACCTAAAACGGCTGAATGAACTGTATGAGGATTGGGTAGATCGTTATCATGTTGGCCCTAAATTGATTATCAATGTGGACGATCTGGATTTTGTGAACCACGAAGAAGGCCGAGCAGAGATCATTTCTCAGATCGAAGGCAGGCTTTATGGTCTTTTTGCGGAATAAACCTTCACCAAAATGAGGCGGGATACGACAAAACGTCGGCGGAATGCAGATAGCCATCGCCTCTTTACGGCCAAACTTGGTGCGCTTTTGCTGGCCTTGTGCGCACTAAGTGATCCGATGTTAATTGCCCAAACGCCGCCAGATTCGCTCTTTGCTAAAAAGCGTCCGATTGCATCCGATAGCTTGCGGATTGGATTTAGGCAGCACGACGAGGGCGAGATTGTTGGAAAGGATTTACCCACGACCTTGCCGCCACACCAAGTCATTCAACGCATAGCATCGTTTTTGGGTGGTTATCGCTATGACTTGGGTGCCGAGGGTTGGGCACATGGTTGGTCTGGTTTTGGCTTCTTGCCACAGCAAACGGGTTTGCAGATTGCCGGAAATTCCTTCCGAGATTTGATCAGCGAAACCCCACGATACGACCTCCTGCCGGGTGCTTGGTTGTCGCCCCTTCGGTTTGCTCCGGAAGTGAACAATGGTTTACCCGGCTTTTCGGCGGGGTTTGGTGCATTCGCTACACAGGCCACCTCCACCGAAATGCGCTACGATACAGGCGGGGGGGGCCTGCAATCGGCTTCGGTGCTGCATGTCCAAAATCGCTACACAAAATGGTTCAAAAAACCTGCTCGTACCCAGTTTTTGTTTGGTATCGCATCCGATAAAACCACGAATGCCTATGCAAATTCAAAATCGGTGGGATCTGCGTTTTTATTCCGGTTGCGGTACGAACGGCCTGTTTTTAGCGTAGAACTCCGCAACCTGCATACCCGCCGCCGAGGTGGTGCTCATGCGGGCGTCTTGCCTTCGGGTACGGACTTTGATACGGTTTATGATACCCGGATTGGCTTGGTTCGGGATGCGGGTTGGAATCGTCAAACCCGATGGAACGATTTGGCCTTGGTGTATCGCCGGAAGTGGCTCCGAAAAACACTAAAGCCATTTACCGCCACCACTTTTTGGCAGTCCGAGTTGTTCCGTTCCTACACCCAAACCGTATCGGATACACAGGAAGTACGGCTCCATCGCTATGGCCTGCGGTTTGAGCAACCTACGGCTAAGGGCAAAATTTGGACTTTAGACCTCTTTGCACATCACCTAAAACCCACGGCATCCATTATAACCAATACCCTTTGGTGGCCGGAAGCACGGCTTGGTTTGCGTGATTCCCTTCGTTGGCAAGGGTTTAGGCTTACTTGGCACGCAAATCTGCGTTGGACCTCCGATGGTCTTCTGCCGAATGGGTCTTTCCGTTTTACCAAAGGGCGCTTTTTTGTGCAATCTGGTGCTGGCATCGAGGCTTCTAATCGCTTTGCTTCGTCGGGGATCAATCGCTTGCTTGTGTCAACTCCCAGTTTGGCGCGGACGTCTGCTTTTGCTTGGTTGAAGGTTGGTATGAGGCGGGAATGGGAGGACTGGCAGGCGGAAGTGTCTGGATTTGCCGGAAGTTATGGGCAATCATATGCGATTGGGACGGATATTCTCGCTTACAGTGCGTCGGAAAACACAACTTCCGTTGGCGGCGGCGTGGTCATCGGGTGGCGCAACCAAACCACAAAAGGTTTTTTTGGTCGCCTGCAAACACAAATTCAAACCCTGACGTTGGACACGGCGGCGCCATTGTTTTCCGGAAATGCCCAAGTTGGTCTTCGGTTTACGGGCTTTGAAAGAGACCTTATTGCTCGTACTTTTCTACAAATGCAATTTTGGACAAGGCACAAGGGGCTTGCTTGGTCTAACCGGATGGATGTCTGGGGAAAACCACCGGAGGCATACCCAAGCGTTCCGGCCACCCTGCGCTTAGATGTGGTTGCGGAGGCGGATGTTCGTTCTGCCACCTTGCAACTTTCTGCGGAGAATCTTTTGGCAGGACTTTCCTTTTTTCCCGGAACTTATCAGGTTCCTATATTTCCTTTGCAGGCGCAAAACATACGTTTCTCCATTTTCTGGCCGCTAAACGAATAATCCCAAACGCAAGCCCTGTTTGGAATCAAAATCTTCAAGGACATCTATGGGTAGCGCCTAATTCATAGAGAATACAGTCATTGGAATGGTTTTTTTTCCTAACTTAATTGTTTAGCGGTTTTTCCGCAGCCAGCAATTAACCCATTATTTGTCAAGTTTTTATGGCGTATCTTTTTACCTCGGAGTCGGTTTCGGAAGGCCACCCAGATAAAGTGGCGGATCAAATTTCGGATGCCATTTTGGATGCCTTGTTGGAACAAGACCCCCAAAGCCGTGTAGCGGTAGAAACCTTGGTCACAACCGGTTTAGTGGTACTCTCCGGCGAAGTGACAACAAACGCATATGTAGATGTTCAGGAAGTTGCGCGTCAGGTGATCCGCGAAATAGGTTACACAGATCCTCTTTTACGCTTCGACGCCGAGTCTTGCGGTGTGATTTCTTCAATTCATGCCCAAAGCCCCGATATTGCACAAGGAGTGGATGAAGGGGCGGGTTTACACCAAGAACAAGGCGCTGGCGACCAAGGCATGATGTTTGGCTATGCCTGTACAGAGACGCCCTCCTTTATGCCCATGTCCATCCAGTTTTCACATCGGTTGGTACAAGAATTGGCACGTATTCGGAAAGAAACCGATTGGATGCCCTACCTCCGGCCAGATGCGAAGAGCCAAGTAACCATTGAGTATTCCGACGACCGAGCCAAAGCATTGCGTGTACACACCATTGTCTTGTCCACTCAGCACGACGAAGAAGTCAGTCAGCAACAAATTGAACAAGATGTGCGGAAATACTTGATCCCAGCGGTTATTCCAGCGGAGATGTTAGACGATCAATTGATTTTGCACGTAAATCCAACCGGACGTTTTGTGATTGGTGGGCCACATGGGGATACCGGATTAACTGGACGGAAAATTATTGTGGATACGTATGGTGGTTGGGGTGCGCATGGTGGTGGTGCGTTCTCTGGAAAAGATCCGTCCAAGGTGGATCGTTCTGCTGCTTATGCCGCACGACATGTGGCGAAAAACGTGGTGGCTGCGGGCTTGGCAAGCCAAATTTTAGTCCAAGTAGCTTATGCAATTGGTGTGGCCGATCCGGTCTCGGTGAATGTGAACTCATATGGGACGGGAAAAATCTCGGACGTGGCCTTGGCCGAGTTGGTGAATGAGGTCTTTGATCTGCGCCCAAGTGCTATTATCACCCGATTGAACCTCCAGAAACCCGGATTTAAAGAAACGGCAGCGTATGGCCATTTTGGACGTGAAGGTTTCTCATGGGAGAAATTAGATTTTGTGGACGCCCTCAAAGAAGCGGTGGCCAAATATGCTTAAAATTCGCTAAATCAGCTTTATAATACCTGTTTAAATCCAATCAAAAAATTACATGGATCACAAAGAAGGCGCTTACAAAGTCCGAGATCTGAGCTTAGCCCCTCAAGGTCGGTTGCGCATTGAATGGGCTGAAAGTCGTATGCCCGTTTTGATGAGCCTGCGTGAGAAATACGCCAAGCTCAAACCCTTTGCCGGTTACAAAATTACCGGATGTTTGCACGTAACCAAAGAAACGGCTGTTCTGATCGAAACCCTTGCTGCTTGTGGGGCCGAGGTGGCATGGAGTGGTTGTAATCCCCTCTCCACCAACGATGAAGTGGCCGCTGCACTCGCTGAAGCCGGTATCGAAATCTATGCGTGGCACGGAATGAATACCGAAGAGTTCTATTGGTGTATCGAACGTTCCATTGACAAACCCCCACATACCACGTTAGATGACGGGGCAGACCTTATTTTTACCGTCCATCATAAATATCCTCATCTCGCAGACCATATCATTGGTGGATCCGAAGAGACCACTACCGGTGTCCACCGCCTACGTGCAATGGCCGAGGATGGTAAATTGCTCTATCCGGTTTATGCCGTAAACGATGCGGAAACCAAGTGGGACTTCGACAACGTGTATGGAACCGGACAATCCACCTTAGATGGCATTCTGCGAGCCTCCAGTGTAATGCTTGCCGGAAAGAATTTTGTGGTCGCTGGTTATGGTCACTGCGGACGTGGGGTTGCGATGAGGGCAAAAGGCATGGGCGCAAATGTAATTGTCACCGAGGTTAAACCAACCGCTTCCCTGAAAGCTATTCTTGAGGGTCATCGGGTGATGACGATGGAAGAGGCCGCAAAAGTGGGCGATATCTTTGTAACCGCGACGGGCATGCGCGACATCATCCGTGGCGAACACTTCCTTTCCATGAAAGAAGGGGCTATCGTCTCGAATACAGGACACTATGACGTGGAGTTGAACCTCGTAGAACTCCGCGAATTGGCCATTGACGCCCGTACCATCCGCGACAACAACGTAGAATATACCTTGGAAAATGGTAGAAAAATCTATGTTTTGGCCGATGGACGCCTCGTCAACTTGGCGGCTGCCGAAGGACACCCCTCGGAGGTGATGGACATGAGTTTTGCCAACCAATTTATGGCACACCTGAACCTGATTCAGGCACATGAAAATGGTGGAGACCTCAGCCCGCGTGTTATTGACCTTCCCGAAGAATTGGATCAAGAAATTGCTCGGATCAAATTGGAAACGATGGGCATTGAGATTGACCATTTGACGGAAGAGCAAATCGCTTATGCAACCGATTATGCTGCCGGAACCTGATCTTCCCGCAACTTTTGGTTCTTTTTCAAGCCGCTTCCACTCGATGGAGGTGGCTTTTTTTGTACATTGGCGCACTTCCCTTTACGTACCTCAATGCACATGCAAGACAACCCCAATATAACGATTAAACCAATAACACTGACCCATCGCATAGACGCTGCTTTATTGGATATGTGGAACTCTTCCGCAGACCTCGACCCGCTTACGCCGGAGCTTTGGGAAGAATTTGTCTATAACGATCCTGATTTTAGGCCCGAAACGACGCTCGTGGCCTTCGATGGAGATACGCCCGTTGCCTTCATGATGGGTGTTGTTCGCGAAAGTGGGATTGGTTACATCAAAATGATGTTGGTGGCCAAAAGTTACCGTCGCCAAAAACTGGGTACGTGGCTTTTGCAGCAGGTCGAAGGAAAATTAGCCGAACAAAAGGCCCTTTCCATACGGGTAGGTGAGGCGCCACCCACTTATTTTATCCCCGGCATAGACCCGCGATCTACCGCTACGGTTGCTTTTTTTCAGAAAAACGGATACGAACGCTTTGGTGAGGGGTATCATATGCACTGTAATTTGCTGGCAGAGGACTGGGAAACCGCAACGGCTGAACGCCAACTCCTCCAGAAAGGCTTGGAGATACGCCGTGCCACTGCATCAGACTTTGGGCCTATGATGGCTTTTTTGGAACAATACTTCAAGGCTTGGCAATTTGAAGTGGCGGCTTCGTTCCAGAAAGTGCCTATTGCCGTACATCTTGGTCTAAGAGACGGGCAAATTCTCGGCTTTGCCGCCTTTGACGGTACACATAGTGGCCTCCCGTGGTTTGGGCCAATGGGGACAGATCCCAATGAACGAAAATTAGGCATTGGCGCAGTCTTGCTACGGCGTTGTTTGCGCGACCAAAAGGAACAAGGGCATACCTATAGTGTGATTCCTTGGGTTGGGCCATATGCCTTTTATGCCGCTTGTACTGGCGCAGAAATCTCACGGATTTTTTGGCGCTTTCAGAAAAATTTTCAACCCAACGCTTAGCCTAATACCAATTAGGAATTAAGCACATGCTTTATCCGTCAACGTTTCCACCCCCGTTGGGTGTTGGAAGGTTGAAAACGAGTAACCTATAACAGTAATTTTCCCTAATTGGTATAAGATGATCAGACATATTGTACTTTGGTCCTTACCCGATGGTCCAGAAAAACACGCCAACGCCCAACAAATTAAGGATTTACTTGAAGGATTGGTTGGGCAAATCCCTACAATCCACCACTTGGAAGTGGGTATTAATGCGCCAGAAACGCCAGAAAACAACTGGGACGTTGCGCTTTTTTCGGAATTTGAGGACATGGCAGGCTTGGAAGCATACCAGAACCATCCCGCGCACCAAGCGGGTATCCCTATCATTAAACGGTTGGTTACGGGGAGGGTATGCGTGGATTATGTGGTTTGAATAAAGCAGCTCGATGACCTTTAGGTTACATTTGTATGCTAGAATCCCATTTAATTTTAGCCCTCCATTTCCCCCACCATGTTTTTTTAAGGCGAGCTTTGTACCAATTTGCACCCATTGAAAATGGAACGTAAATCGTTGCTTCCCAGCTTTGGTCTTCTACATTGTACTTCAGTTCATCTATGGTGATGACCTCGTAAGACATTAAAGGCTTGCAATGGGTATTGTAAAAATTGATTGTTTCAAGGTTTTTAGGAATATTTGCTAAAAATGAAATGTAATTGCTGATGGTTAGACATTGTTGACATGTGTCTAAAGATTGTTTAGGGAGTTTATTTTTCTGTATAAGTTCTTCTCTCTTATGAGACAATAAAATGAAAACAGAAGAATCTCTTATCAAAGGGTCTATATAGGTTTTTATAGTCGGTTCTTTGGTTCTTAGACGTTCATAGATAGTTGGTTTTTTGAATTTGACGTAGGCTTTAAAGATCAAGGGGAAAAAAAGTTCATCTGCTTGCGCCAGCGACATGGGTTGGGCAAATACAGGAGCGGGCAACCTAAGAAGGCACAAACCGCAAATTATGACTAAACGAAGGGTGGTCATCATTTCTAATTAATAATCATTTAAGAAGTCTTTGTCAAGTGCCCAACAAAAAAGCCCCTTGCGGTGCATTTTATTTTCCGATAGCGTGGGTGTAGGAAATCTTGGGATAATGAATTGGGAAGGAAATAGACCAATTCAAAAGATTTAATTATTTTAAGGGGAAGTCAAAGTGGTAGGCAGCAATCTTTTCCACATCAAGGATTGCCCATTTTTTGGGCTCAATCTCATGCAGCATGACATCATAATAGGCGATGGTTTGCTCTGACACCTCCGTCACACGCATAGTCCAAGCCGTTGGGAAAATATCTCGCCTATTTATTCGATGATCGTTGCTATACGGCCCACCTTTTCTTGGGATTCCCAGAATTAAGTAAGCAAATTTTACAGAATCGAAAAAATCTTTAAAATTACTGGGTTTCTCAAGATATGTCTTTTCGTTATAGTTTGGCTTCAGCACATTGATCCTCTCAAGTGTTTGCTCCTCATTCCGGGAATCAATGTAATATGCACCTAATTTGTTGGCCTCGTGCAAAATACGCTTTGCAATTCTTTTCTTTGTGGGCAAAGTCCCTTCCCAGCACGGCGGGGTATCATGAAAGAGCTTATCTCCATAAAAATCACTGCCCGGCTTGGTTACGCGTTTGTGGTCAACAAACCGAGGGCGCACTTGGTCGTCTGGGAATCTATCCGATATAGGGGCTTTGTCTTTGACAAAAAGGGATAGAACCGTTCTTACAAAATCAGAGGACATCTGGGCATATCCTTCGTTTATTTCTTGTTGGGTCGGTTGGATAATGTGTTCACATTGTGCAAACAACCTCGGATGTGATGCACAAAATAAAACAAAAACGATGATAAAGAACTTAGGCATCTTGGTGTATTTTTAGCGGTTTAATCTTTGTTTTTTGGGGTTGAAATACATGAATTTATATTTTCAGTCATTATCGTGAAGTTAATATGGCTGGTATCCATTCCAAACAAAAGAGGTATGTGTTTTTCGCTTTGCAATAAGACATGGTCTAATAGATGGATTAACACCCATTCTAAAGCAACTTTACTTTCATAATGACCTATTTGTTGGTCTTCTAAAATTACAGGGTCTAAAGTAATAAAGGCATTATCGAGGTGCAACAATTCGCCTTCAAAGGAAATAAAAGGACGCGTTTTGGGCGTCTTAACAAATGCCCAAAATTCATGTTTGATGCGGTCTTTTGGGTCAATATTGGCAACGACAATGCCTTTTTTTGAAAGTAAAAGGCTTCCAATACTGGATAGATCTCTACAGACCTTGCCACGCGTTTTTATGGTATCAATAATATGTTGAATTTTGGCGTATTGTTCCGAACTTAGATAAGAAACACGAGATTTGTCGCAATAATATTTTCGGGTCAGTTGGTCATTGTTCGGACATAATGGCGGATGGTACTCGCCATTCTTTTCACTTTTTTTAGAATTTTCCCCGCCCGTACTGCTATACCATAGAGACGATACAAAGTTTGGTAAAGGCAAGGGTATATTGGCTTTTTCTCCATTTGCTACCGATGTGGTTAGCGTGGAAAAAACAAATAAGATGTTGAGCATATATCGCAATAAAGTATTCATAGATTATTTTTATTTAAAGTAGCGTTTGGAGCTAAATATTTGCCTGATATTCAGTTGGGAGTTTTATGGATTTGGTTTTCTTAGAAGTCAAAAATATATCCATAAAGACCTCTTGCATGAACAAGTACCCACGTTTTTGGTCTAATTTCTTGCAGGGTGATATCATAATAATTGGTGCTATTTCTCGTAACTTTGGTCACCCGCATAGACCAAGCATCTGGAAAGGATTCTTTTTCATCAATGTACATTCCCGGAGTATAGGGACCGCCTTTTCTGGGGATTGCTAAGATAAAATAGGCAAAGTCGAAGCCGGGTGTCCAGAACTGACCCTGATCAGGTGGTTTATTAATCTTTATTTTTCCAAGCGTTTTGCTTTCATTCCGGGAATCAATGTAAAACGCGCCTAATTTTTTGGCCTCCCGAGCAATTCGTTTTGCAATTCTTTTCTTCGCGGGCAAAGTCCCTTCCCAACATGGTGGCGTATCATGAAGGAGTTTTCTCCCGAAAAAATCGCCCGGTTTGGTTAATCGTTTATGGTCAACAAATCGTAGAGAAACTTGTTTTTCCGCAGACCTGTTTATAAGAGGTGATTTGTCCTCTAAAAAAACCGACAGGACAATCCGAATAAACGCCGAGGACATCTGGGCATATCCTTCGTCTATTTCTTGTTGGGTCGGTTGGATAATGTGTTCACATTGTGCAGATAACTTTATAGGTATTGAGCAAAGACAAAGGAACCAAAAAATAATTATCTTGGGCATTAGAGTGACATTTTGGAGTGAGGCGAACGTGCATCAGTTGAACACTTATATGTGTTAGGCGTATATAGTGTATAATTTTTATCGCCGTTTAATAAGGTAAATTCTTCATGAGGCACATTTGAACCTAATAATACATGATCCAACTCGTGAACGAGTACCCATTCTAAAGTGACTCTTCTACCACCTGCATACGTGGCTTTGTTGGCATCCCAATTCATTGGATCAAGAGTGATCCATGCCCCGGCTACCCCCTCTAACTTGCCATCAGAAGAAAATCTAGCGGGAACACCCTCTTTAGGTAATCCGGAGAATGCAAATGGTTCATGGCCATTTCTGTCATCGGGGTCAATCTGCGCAATGACAATTGCATTTTGAGCGAGAAGCATATCGCCGATATCTGCTAATTTTGTACACACACCGCCTTTTTCTCTAATTAGAGCAATAATTTCTTTTATTTCTTTATTTTGGGTAGTAGTTAGGTCAGAAACTCTATCTTTATTGCAATAATATTTTTGAATAAACTCGTCTTTACTCGGGCATTTAGGTGGTAAATTGTTATTGGAATCCACAACATCTCCACCTACACCGCCGCCACCGCCTGCATATCGGTCATAATCCCAAATGGGTATTGCTGGCAAATCTGGAGGGATAAGGAATTCCATATGGATTTCGATGCAATCGTCATAGTTAAACGTAATTGTAGGTGCTAAACCGGAGCCGGGCGTTGATGCGATGGTTCTCCCACAAATCATTTTGAAGCTATTTGACGTTTTGGACAGTGGTGATGATAAAGATGCTTCATCAATCATTAAATTCTCGGGCAGAGGCAGGGTTGGGTCAAATTGAAGGTGTTGGAGAAGCAGTCTGGATAATTTTTCTGACTTTGGGAACAGGCATCTTGCATAACGTTTGGTATCTCCGCTACGCTCTTCATCCAAGAAATACCTTAGCCCCTGAACCATTTTTAAATCGGATATTTCAGCGAGTAATCGCGGTGCAAAAAGTAGTTTAATTTGATGGTATTGATACTTAAACGGTGATCCTTCTGGTGCTAATTGACTAACGAAACACGTATATTCTCCATTGATGGCAGCTTCATAAGCATCAAAATTATCTGTTTTGTTTAGGCTTGTTTTTTGAAAAGGGGCAATAACCAGATCCGCTACTTGTTCCTTTATTTGCTTATTGGAGTCAAAAAAGTCGCAACCTGAGAGAAAAAAGAAGAATAGCGTGAGTGTCAATACATAAAAACTACTGCTAAAACATCGGAAGGTGGAACCCTTGGTTTTAAAACTGCTTAAAACGAGGCTTGAGGCTTGAGGCTTGAGGCTTGAGGCTTGAGGCTTGAGGCTTGAGGCTTGAGGCTTTTTCCATTGTTGAGTTTGGTTTAAAAATGACTATAAGCAAGTGATTTGTAGAAGTATAATCATTTAAGAAGTCTTTGTCAAGTGCCCAATAAAAAAAGCCCCTTGCGGAGCCTTTCACCTCTTAATAACGTGCGTTATGGGTGAATAAACAGCGGGGAATCAAGAGTTGTACGCTCCAACACGTATGCCGTATAAGGCAACAACCGAAGCCCGTAGGGGTGGCATCTATATATGACGAGGAATAGCTGGTTTAACGTAGCCGAAGCCCGGTGGCTGAACTATTAGGCGGATATTTCTAACAGTCGTCTTTGCATTCTTGAACAACACAATTATGCTATAAGATAGAGGCGATCTCAATAAGTTTACGGCAATAATGCGATCAAGCGCTTCTTCCGTGTGCTTATAAATTTTCAAACAAAATAAAGATGGTGATCTTGCCTGAAAAAACAAGCCCTTTGAAGTGGTGTATCTATTGTGAAATATAATTTGTAGGTTTGTCTTGCTTGTAAATTAATTGGGAGATTCGTATCGTTCAGCAACTGCCTCATTGTTTGTGGCCGTCTTTACCACAACCTTTAACCTGTTGTATCATGATGAAGAACCCTAATCCGCGTAAACAAAAGCGCAACTACAACAAGGCACTCATCTATGCCACACAAACCAACCACAACAACATCTAAATTTTCCAAAAACATGATTTTCAGAGGAACTGCTCCTGCTTTGGTAACTCCATTTACCGCAGACAACCAATTAGACCTTGGCGCACTGCGCCGCCATATTGACTTTGTAATCTCTGGAGGGGTAGAAGGCATTGTACTGCTCGGAACCACCGGAGAAAATCCCACCATTTCTGGAGAAGAGCGCCGTCGGATTGTAGAAGCGGCGATCGAACACACTAACAAGCGCATCCCCGTTATTATTGGTACGGGAACCAACGACACCTCCGATTGCATCCGCTATTCTCGCGAAGCCGCCGAAGCTGGCGCTGATGCCCTCCTTATTGTAGGCCCCTACTACAACAAACCTACCCACAACGGCTATATTGCCCACTTTGCGGCAGTGGCCGAAGCCACCGACTGCCCCATTATCGCCTATAATGTGCCGGGGCGAACGGGTTCTAACATAAAGGCCGAAACTATGCTGGCCATTGCTGAGCACGTCCCGACGGTAGTGGCGGTGAAAGAAGCCTCGGCAGACCTTGCCCAAATCTCGGATATTATCCGGAACCGTCCAGAAGGCTTTGCGGTCTATGCCGGCGACGACGAATTGGCCTTGCCCATTGTTGCTTTGGGTGGCGATGGCGTTATTTCCGTATTGGCCAATGCTGTTGTACAACCTTTTACTGACCTGACACGCTTGTGCCTTGCCGGAGACTTCGCGGCTGCAAAATCTTTGCACTACGAACTTTTAGACATCATGCGGGCCTGTTTCTTCGAATCCAACCCCATTCCGATTAAGACCCTTTTGGGTGAAATGGGGCTGATGAACCCGCTCATGCGCCTCCCATTGGTTCCGATGAGCGAAGGCCCAAAAGCAAAATTAATCTCCGTCTATAATGCTTTGAATTTAGAACAAACCGTTTGATTTTTCTGAATTTAGGTTGTGGTTCTAAGTCCGTTTGTTTCGGAGAGTACCGCATGGTCTAAGGCTATGCGGTTTTTTTTATTCGGGTAACATGTCACATATTGAACCGCCTGAGGAGAAACCTTATCATTCAGTATAACATCATGTTAACAGATTAAACAACAAAGGTTATGACAACGCAAGAACTTGCCGATAAGTTGGTGGCTTATTGCCGGAACAACGATTTTTCGGGTGCCCACAACGAACTCTATGCGGCGGATGTGGTTTCACTTGAGCCATCTTATGCACAGGCTCCCGAAGTGAAGGGCATAGAAGCTGTTCGGGAAAAGAGCAAAATGTTTATGTCTTCCATCAAAGAGTGGCACGGTGGGCATGTCTCGGATCCCATGGTGGCCGGAAATCATTTTTCAGTTGCAATGAGTATGGACATTACCACGCAAGACGGGCAGCGCTTTAGTATGGAAGAAATTGCGGTTTATGAGGTCAAAGACGGGAAGGTGGTCAAAGAACACTTCTTCTTCTAAACCCGAAAAGCACCGAACACAAACAAGAACGGCGCACTCTACCTCGAATGCGCCGTTTATGTGGACCCCCATGCCACATAGCCGTAACACGGCATTCCGTTTCAAGAAGGGACGTTCTTTACAACCCGAACTTCGGGATGAAGTACCACCTCCGACTTGACCGATCTGGAGATGAGGCACGCTTTTTCGGCCTTTTCCAAGATGCGATGTGTCTTTTCCAAATGGGCTTCAGAAGCCAGTTCAACTAAAGGACGCAAAATAACCTTTGTAATAGCAAAGCCGCCTGAACCATCTTTTTCCAACGTGCCGATGGCCTTGCATCCAAACGAGACAACGTCTAACCTGCTGTTTTCGGCAATGGCAAGGAAGGTGGTCATGAGGCAACTGTTGATCGCGGCTACAAACAGATGTTCGGGCGACCAAATCCCAGCTTCTCCCTTTGCAAACTCAGGCGGTGTAGCCACCTCAATCAGTTCAGGCAAAACGGGTGAGGTCAGCAGCCCCTTTCGGTCGTGCGTCCAAGAAACGTCCACTTCATATACATGATGCACATCTTTCATGACGGATCACTTGTTTGGTCTATGGATGAATCTAAGGTGGTTTTACAGGGGGATTTATGCTGAAAAAACCTTTTCAACTGTATATATTTATCGTACAAAATCAAATTTGACGCCTTTCAGTGGGCTGAAATACATGCCAAAGGCATATAGTTACCGTATCTTATAAAGTCCATTTCACCAAAACCGGAGTCCTATGCCCAATAAATTCAATTTGTGGTTTGCGACAGCCCTGCTCATTTCCACCACCTTTGTGGCTGCCCAGCCCGTTTTCCAGATCACGTTTCCCTCTACCGTCTCCCGTGAAGCCTTGGAGGGCCGCGTTATCTTGATGTTGACGAAAGACGGAAAAACAGAACCCAAATCACAGGTGCGTTGGGGGCTGAATGCCATCCCGATCTTTGGCAAAGATGCCGTGCAATGGCGACCCAATCAGGTTTTCGTGATAGACAAAACCGTTTTTGGATATCCATACCAAAGCCTTCAAGAACTTCCCGCAGGGGAATACTATGTTCAGGTGGCATTGAACCGATACGAGACCTTTAACCTGAAAACCGGACACAAGGTTAAATTACCCCGTTCTTGGGAGGCGGGTCAGAATTGGCGCATGGAGCCGGGAAATTTGTTTTCAAAACCCGAAAAAATCCGGATAGACCCTACCAAAAAACAAACTTTTCGGATAGCCCTAAGTGTGGTAAACCCCGAAATTACACCTCCCGAAGACACGCCCTACATCCGTCATATAAAAATCCAGAGCAAGTTGTTAACGGCGTTTTGGGGCCGTCCCATGTATTTGGGCGCGCATGTTCTGGTTCCGGCGGGCTTTGAAGAGCATCCCGAAGCCCGATACCCGTTGATGTTGTTTCATGGTCACTTTCCTGCAAACTTTGGCGGATTCCGTACCACACCGCCCGATCCAAATTTGAAATGTACCTATTCCGAGCGGTTTCGGTTAGATTGCTACAACCGAATTGAACAACAAGAGGCTTATAACTTTTACCAAAAATGGATAAGCAAGGACTTTCCGCGATACCTTGTCGTGGAAATTCAACATGCAAACCCATACTATGATGATTCTTATGCCGTCAATTCGGCGAATTTGGGGCCATATGGTGATGCCATCATGACGGAATTGCTTCCGGCCATCGAACAAAAGTTTCGTGGCATTGGCGAAGGCTGGGCCAGATTTACCTATGGTGGTTCTACGGGAGGATGGGAGGCGTTGGCGGCGCAAATGTTCTATCCAGATGCCTTTAATGGCGCATTTGTCGCTTGTCCCGATCCTGTTGATTTCCGTGCATTTACCTTGGTCAATCTATACAAAGACAAAAATGCTTACACATGGCGTGGCCCCCACCGCGAACTTGAAAAACCGGGTTATCGCAATTATTTGGGCGAGGTAACGGCCACGGTTCGGGAGCAAAATCACTACGAACTGGTGTTGGGCGACAAATCACGATCCGGAGATCAATGGGATATTTGGGAAGCCGTCTATTCCCCTCAAGGGACGGATGGTTATCCAAAACGCATTTTCGACAAACGAACAGGCGAAATTGACCCAGAAGTTGCGGCCTATTGGCGCGAAAACTATGACCTTCGCCACATCATGCAACGCGATTGGGCTACTTTAGGCACAAAACTTCAGGGTAAACTCCATATTTATTGCGGTGATATGGATAATTATTACCTGAACAATGCTGTTTATTTGATGGAAGATTTTCTACGAAACAGCACGCAAAACCCCAAGTCGGATGCGATTGTGGCTTATGGAGATCGCGCAGAACATTGCTGGAATGGCGATCCCGATAACCCAAATGCCATCAGCCGTTTGCGTTACAACTGGCAGTATTTGCCCCAAATCCTCAAACGCATTGAGGCCTCCGCACCTGCTGGTGCAGACCTCCAAAGCTGGCGATATTAACCATCATGGGGGATGTTAATCGTCCAACAACCAAGTTGCACCCTGATTTTAGAATGCCTTATATTGTATTGGGTTATGCCACCCACTTGCACGAAAGCGGTACAGACATTCGCTACATTCAGGAATTGCTGGGACATAAAAGCTCAAAGACAACGGAAATCTACACACATGTGAGTACCCTGCATATCCAGAAAATAAAAAGTCCCTTTGATGACCTCTGAAACTTGAAAAGTTTTAGCTTTGCTTTCAGAACAAAAACCATCCTTAGCTGGTCGTTTTGGGGTAGATAAGGATGGTTTTTTCAGTGCTATTGAGACAGCCTGTAACTTGTAACCATTTAACAGGTGTTTTGGGTTAATCAAATCAAGCGTGCCAAGAGAGCAGACGGGTCTGCCGACTGAGCGCAGATAAGCCTGCCGGTCGCAGACGGGCTTGCCGACGGCCAAAAGAAGCAAGGTGGCTGAGCGTAGCCGAAGTCATCCTTTCTCCGGCGGATTTTTCTAAGGGCCGCCCTGCCATTCAAGAATCATGGAGGAACGCACGGAATTGCGTAAATTACGGTTTTTTAAGGGTTTGTTCTGCTTTTGAATGAGCGGCAAAGCCCCGTAGGGGCGACATCTTAGTAGAAATCCGTTTCCAAATGCACGGCAAAGCCCCGTAGGGGTGACATCTATATATGACAAAGAATAACTGGTTTAACGTAGCCGAAGCCCAGTGGCTGAACTATTAGGCTGATTTTTCTAACAGCGCCCCTTCCATTCTTGAACAACACAGTTATACTATGAGAAGAGACAGCCTCAACATGTCAAGAGCCGTGTGAGTCGAGAGGCTCGCGCTGAAATGCGCCTGCCTACTTGACCCGCAAAACGTTAGATGCTTACAAGTTAAAGGCTGGCTCAGTAATTTATCGAATTTTGGGCTTTTCTGGTTGTGCTGTTATGATCTCCGTGAAGACGGTTTTTCCGGTGCGTAGCATCTCGGCGATGTAGGGTTTACAAAGGCCGCAGTTTTCCCCGAATAAGACCACCTCTTGTAATGCCTCGATGGTTTGCAGGCGATTCTCCTCGGCAATGGCTTTGAGGCGGTCGAAGGGTTGGCGGTAGCAAACACAGCGGGTGATACAGGTTTCCATATTTTATGGCTAACGGTTATGGGCTGTATGAAGGCTTAGATGTGCCGAGAACCGCAAGAAACGTGGAGGCATGGGATAATTTTGTATGACGGCATAAGCAGTGTTCGTAGCATTTTCGAGTGTGGTCAAAAGTGTGAGGTGGTACCAATTTCGGCTAAAGTTGTACTGGAGTTGTGCATTTAAGACCCCGAAACTCGGCAGGGCACTCGATTCGTCTGTGGAAATAAGACGTTCTCCAGTGTAGCGATGTATGGCCGAAAGTTGCCAATTTCCATACTGCCATCCAAGTTGTAATTGGCTTTGATGTAAGGGTACGTAGCGGATTTGTTTGCCAAAAGAGGGCGCTGTAGGGTTAGCATGGTCTTTGCTTTGGATATGGGTGTAGTGACCACCGATTTGCAAAGAATGATTGGATTTGAACAGAATCGCCGTTTTTGCACTTGCTTCTAAACCTTGCGCATGAACACGGGCAATGTTTTGTGGTTGCCAAGTACCAGTGTCATTGGGTGCCCACGCAATCTGGTTTTTTATCCGGTGTAAAAATGCGGTCAGTTCTATTATGGTTTGTTGTTTTTGCCAAGCCAAGCCAGTATCGGTTTGCCAACCTTTTTCGGGTTTAAGGTTTGGATTTCCGCCAAACTGCCAAAAACGGTCATTGAAAGTGGGCATTCGGAAAACGGTTCCCCAAGATGCTTTGGCAGAGAGCCATGTTCCGCCAAGTTTGACCAATGGGCGGTTAAGGCCTAACGATTGGGTGAAAGCAGTTGATGCTTGTTCGTTCATCTTGGCTTCATCTAAGCGGAGAGCCGGAAAAATAGTGGTTTGTCTTACCTTGACGACCCCGCTCACGAAAGCGGCCAAGGCTTTTTCTCGGCTGTTAGGGACGATGCTTGGATGGTGGGCGGTTCCGCTTTTGGCCTCTACCCCAAGAAACAAAAGCATCTTATCGGATAGGGCATTCTCGGCAACCAAGCGACCTTCGAGGGCACGAGTGAGGCCCAGATCATCCATACCATACGTGGGATTTTTATAGCGAATTTGGGTTTCATGCGCCATAATTCCCGCTTGGATTTTAGATTTGCCCATTTGGAAACGATCGGTTAACCAAATTCGTTGCGAATGGTCTTGTTGCGATTCGTTCATCGGGGCTTGGTCTATCGGAGACGGCAATTGGCGGTCGTTGTTGAGCAGCCAAGTGTTTAATTGTAGGTGGTGTTTTCCGAGTTTCCCGCCAATGGAGGCCATCAAGCCTTCGTCGTCTCGGACGGATCCCACCCGCCGCTGTGTAGTGGCTGTGTTACCCATAATGGTCGAATAAGGAAAATCTCCATTGGTGTGGAATTTTTGAATCGCCAAGCGGGTGTGGATGTTTTTATGCCCAAAGGCTACTTGTATTTTTGCTGCCCGCTCGCCAAAAGCCGCCATCCCGCCAGATAAATTGGCGCTCCAACCCTTTGTCTCGGAGTTTGCTGGATGTAATAAAACCGTTCCACCCATAGCCGATGAGCCATAAAGGGCACTTGCAGCACCGTGCAAAACCTCAACACCGCCCAATGCCGCAACCGGAATAAGGGATAAATCGGCCTGCCCCAATTGGCTGTGGTTCACCGAGAAGCCGTCTAACAAGACCAATGTTTGCGAGCTGGTTGCCCCCCGCATGGACAATCCGGCGCTACCTGTTGCACCATATGTCCGAACATCAAACACGCCATTGCGTGCCAAAACGTCCGAAAGCGTTGCAAAGGGTTGTTTGGATAATTGCGCTGCATCTAAATGAGTGATCCGCAAGGGGGCTGTGAGGGCCGGAATAGCACTGCGCGAGGCTATCACGGTGACGTGCAAGGTGTCTTGCGACCATAATGGGCTAAGTCCTTTAAGAATAAGGAAAACCAGAGCGAGGGCGCATCGTGTTGATAAAAGACTAAAATTGGTAAAGAACATAAAAAAACCCGACCTTAATTTTATGGGGTACGGGTACACGACTGAAAAACGCCGGACGGTCAATGCCCGAAGAAATTACAGAGAAGTGCCTCCATACCCTTATTCCCGAAGGTAATCCGCCAGATGCGGACGAGGTGAAGCAAATAGGCAGGTCTCCTGGCTCGTTGTATGTAAACCCTCTGAACACCTCAATAGCCTTCCCGTGTTTCCACAGTGACCATTGAAGCGACGCCCAGAGGTTTGCCCGAAGGCTTACAACCTACAGTTGCGGGTACAGCTCCAGCCTTAGACTGGATTCCCTTTTCATCCGGCAATTACCGGAACCTATTGTGCAAGAAAAGAACGTAGAAGAAATTATAGAATGTTGGGCTGGTGAAATGAGAATTTTATACTCGTTTCGGATTTTATGTTTGTTTTGGATTGGATTTCATCTCCAAAAAAAGAATCTGGCATTGCCCATTTAAAGTTTCTAAAAGCCGTCGTATCTTAAAATCTTCACCGAATAAATTTGACCCCAAAATGAGATACGTACTTACCTTTTTTGCACTGTTTTTGGCGGGCAATGCTGCTGTTTTCGCCCAGCCTTATACCAAAGCGGACTCTTTGCGAGGGCAATATGGCCGATTTCGCGCCAATAACGACTTGCTGTACTACGACCTGAAGGTACGTATAGACCCAGTGGCGGAACAAATCTCCGGTACAAACACCATTCGCTTTCGGATGCTTTCGGCCGATAATCGGATACAATTAGACCTCTATGAAAACCTAAAAATCGAAAAAGTGGCGTATGCCAATCAGGAAGTCTCGTATGTGCGCGAAGGGAATGCCTTTTTTGTGGACTTCCCCAAAATGTTGCCTAAAGGCTCGGAACAGGCCATTACGGTGCATTATGGTGGTAAGCCCAAAGCCACAAGCCGATTTGGTGGCTTTGTTTTTGGAAAAGACCCCGCCGGAAACCCTTGGATTTACACGGCTTGTCAGGACGTTGGGGCGCAGGTTTGGTGGCCCAACAAAGAACAATGGAAGGATGAACCGGAAGGAATGCGGCTACGGGTGGCCGTTCCGAATGGCCTGACGAATGTCTCTAATGGCCGTTTGATGGGGACAAAAGACTTGGGAGATGGCTACACCGAGTTCGACTATGTGGTGCATTATCCCATCAACAATTACAATGTATCGGTGAATATAGCGAAATACGTTCATTTTGGAGAAAAACAAGGCGCTCTAACATTGGATTATTATGTCTTAGCCCCAAACCTCGATAAGGCAAAAGTACAATTCAGCCAAGTTAAGCCCATGATGGCTTGTTTCGAGAAACACTTTGGCCCGTATCCATTCCCAAAAGACGGCTTTAAGTTGATCGAAGTGCCTTATTCTGGAATGGAGCACCAATCTGCCGTTACCTATGGCAATCGGTTTGCAAATGGTTATTTGGAGCGTGATTGGACGGGGGTGGGTATTTCGCCGAGGTTCGACTTTATTATCATTCACGAAAGCGGGCACGAGTGGTTTGGGAACAGTGTATCGGCACAAGATCGCGCCGACATGTGGATTCACGAAGCCTTAGATACGTATGCAGAGGCCGTTTATGTAGAATGTATGTGGAACTATGAAGATGCGATGCGCTATGTAAATGGTTATGCGCCCAAGGTGGTAAACAAAGAGCCAATCATCGGGCCTTATGGCGTTGCCAAAACGGGTGCAAGTGGTGATATGTACTTTAAAGGTACATTGTTTTTTAATACCTTACGCCACGTCCTCCGGAATGACAGCCGCTGGTGGAGCCTGTGGCGTGAATATAACCGCCGTTTTAAGCACCAAAACATTACCGCTCAGCAGTTTATCACGTTTTTTAATGCACAATTCGGGAGAGACCTATCGCCCATTTTTGATCAATACCTACGCTCGGCGAACCTCCCAACCTTGGAATTAAAGTACAAAGGGAAAAACCTCCAATACCGTTGGGTGACGGAGGTGAAGAACTTTAGAATGCCCATTGAAGTGAAGGTGAACGGGAAAACAAAGCGGCTTGCGGCAACCAATCAGTGGCAAACCCTTATAAATGCCCCAAAAACGGCTGTTCAAGTCCGGACGGATTTGTTCTATATCAATGTGCGGGAGGTTGTGGAATAGCACCTATCCTAATCGTGTTTATTACGTAGGATGCGGATTTTAGCGAGAACGGAAAAGTATCTGAGGAGGGCGGGCTTAGAAAGCACAAAACTGTCAACCAGTACTGAACTTGAATAGCGATGCGTTGAGCTTGCCGAAACGAAGCACAAAGCTTCAAGTTTGCAAGTTACCCCTCCTGACACAAAACCCGTGTTGGCGGCTCGTGCTTCTTTTCTGTCGTTGGTTAGGTCAAGGAGCATTGGAACTTGATGTCTAACTCGTCAATAAATTGGAAGTCGTTAATCCATCTAATGCCCAAGTTGTCGCAAACGTTAGGAATTTTTATCTTGCTTGAATTTAATGCTGTCACTTTTTCTTCTTTGGTAACGACAGTCGCATTTTCATGTAAGGCATGTGCAATCACCCAAGGGTCAGCTAATGAACGTGCTTTTGTATTGTCAACTAACAGCGGATAATCTTTTAAAATTTTACGAATGTATATTGTAACAGGTTCGCTAATTTTATTGATTGGGATTTTACTCGCTTTTAACCATTTTGAGAGGTCGTCTTCTGCCCGAATAATTTCTTCATAAACCAATTCAGGAATAAAAATCTTTCCGTTTTTACCGAGTTCGGTTAATATTTTCCAATAATCAGGACAAAATTTTGGGTTGTAGTATTTTTGCCACGGTTGGATTAACACATTGGCATCCAAACAATATTTGTTTGCCTCTGTGCTCATCTAAATAATTGTGATTCGAGTTTTGGAAATTTATTTACTTGAACGTTTAAAAGGCTACTTGCTAATGTAGGTTCGATAAAGCCACCACGAAATGCGTCTAATACGGTTTGTATAAATAATCTTCCATTCCTGTTAATATTTGTTGGATAATAAATGGGTGCAGGCTTCTTTTCTTCCTTCTTCTTTTTTCTTTTTTCTGCTTCTCTTTTCAAATACTCAGCATAATCAATGTCAGCTTGCTTTTTAAGTTTTTGATAAGTTGGAGCAGAAATAATATTTAGATTTAATGCCCGAACCAATAGAGCAAATGAGCTTACACCTAATTGCTTCGCAACTTTAAAAACATCTTTAGAATTTTGAAAAGATGCACTGTCAAAACTCAAAACAATCTCTTTTGGCATTAAAGCATTTGCTGCAACTTCATTGCAGAATAATTCCACCGGATGAAACTTGTCTTTATGTTTTATTTCGGGTTCAACTTCATTTGAAATACCTGTTTCCGCTATCCAAATATGAGCTAACTCATGAACAAGTGTGAAAAGTTGTGGTGCGTTCCAGTCTTCAGAATTAACGAACACAAAAGGAGCGTGGGGGTCAGCAATAGCAAAACCTTGCAACTCTTCTGAATCAAGCTTTAGTCGAGAATGAATGAAACTTGTTCTTGATACGAAAATGCCATTTGTTTCTGCTGCATCAATCCATTCTTTCATGGGGTTGTCTGCCTTGTAAGATGCCGGATCAATTTTTAATGTTTGAAGAATGTCTTTTGCTATGATTTGAGGATTGTCTTTTATTGAAAAGCGACCAACAAAAGCTAATTCTTCTTGCTGGTTTTCTGAATACAAATCACTAATCCATGCTTGTTTTTGTTGAATTTCTCTGATGATAAAAATTGAAGATGTTGTCAGAGTTTTTGAACCAGACTTTCTAAAGTCTTGGAGTGGTTGAAAGTCTCGAGGAACTTCTGGCAAAAAGAACAAAGCAAAAGGTCTCTTATATGCTTTAGCCAAGGTTTGTGCTTGCCTGATTGTCGGTTGACTTGCTCCTTCTTCCCATTCCTTGAGTCTGTCAACCGTCACAGAAACTTTGGCAGCAGCAGTTTCTTCGGTCATTCTTGCCGATTCTCTTGCCCATTTCAGAACATTTGGTGTTATGTGTGCTTTGTCTGCCATTTAGGTCTGAAAAATACAATTTTTAAGGTCGGTTTTGTCCAAACACTCATGTTTTGTCGGTAGCTGTCGTCTTTTTAGCATGACCGCCAACAAATATATAACCGTCAGTTATGGAAGGACGTGAGGTTAAATCTCATCGTCCTCAAGTTCTTGCTGTTGGCGTCGTTCCACCTTCTTCCGGTCGTCTTGCATCCGTCTTTGCATCACACCTCCGGGATTGATGTTGATGCGCAGGCCGACCGTAAAGAGGTTTTGCGGCCCTCTAAAATCCCATCCTGCCCGTTCATCCAAGTGGCCCAGAAGTTTCAAAGTATTCATGTTCCGGTGTTCGCCTCTAAGCACCAAAGAAACAGCCTGCCCATCTTCTTTTGCGATGGGTATTTTCAACTCTGCACCTAAACCCGCATAAGCGTGTAGGTGGTTTAAAATGCCCGAAACGCCGGGAGCGGAAAGCCCAACGGTTCCCAAAACCGACCAATATTTGCGGTTATAGGCCAATTCAATGTTGCTATTCCCACCAAAACCATAGGCCAAGTATTTAATGAGTTGCTTGTTTCCAACTAATGCTGGGTTCTTGGTTTGGAAATAGTACCGAGAGCCAATACCAAACGACATTCTTTTACCTGCAAAGGCAATGGTTATGCCGGGCGCTTCGATGGCACGCATGATCTCAGTTCGTCCTTCTCTCCGGTTGCTTTGCAGGGCACAGCAATCCAATGACCGAGGCTCATAATGGGAAGAAAATCCACCCGATAAGGTGATGTTCATCTTTTGTGCGGATGATAGAATGGGGAAAAGGAAAAAGATTATGATAAAAAAAGATTTTTGCATAATGGCAATTGGTTAAAAGTCGGGACAAATAATTTAAGCACCCACTTTCCTAAAACAACACCGTTCCGGTAGAATTTTAAGCGATCTGTGCAATGAATTCCTTTTTCGGCGTCGCCATCCGTTAAAGAAAAAGCCCGATAGACCCATTGCCCACCGAGCCGTTTATAATAACCACACGCAAGCCCGATCAGAGTTTGAAGCCAACTGTGAGGCCAAGCGTGGAAAACTCAAAATCGTCTTTATAGCGTTGCAGCAGTCCTCTTGCACCAATGGCCCAATCGTGCCCAAGGCGTCTTTCGTAAGCAATCAAGAAATTGCGCCCCTTTTGGAAGGTGTCTAAGTCCAATTTCAACTCACGATCCGAGGGGTTTTGGTCGTAACGTCTTGAAAAGCCATATCCGAGCTTAATGCTGCGCTTCCACGTCCGGATGGGAGACCAATAGAAGTTAAGGTTTGCAGAAACATGGTCGGGATGTTTAAACGAAGCAAGTTCATGGTCTTGAACAGCCAAGTGAATAGAAGGCGCAATGCCAAATTTACGGGTTAAAGGTTTATCATATTCTACCAAATACAATCTTCCGTCTAATTGGTCGTTGTCTTCGCGCCAACCAGCAGCACCGATTTTAAGCTGGCTTGCCCCTCTAAATTGAGCGAAAACAATGCCGGAAAAAAGCATCAAAAGGATCAAAGTGGTCGAAAAAATACGTTTCATGGTTCTCCTATTTTTTAGATTGTGGTTATATTGCTTCTCGGAAAGGGTGCTATTGTGCAAAAACGGATGGGTATCTGAAAAGGTTACAAACAAAAATTGGGAGGCATTCGCTTGCACTTGCCGATTGGGTTGCGTAAACTCAAGCCATCCTAAAACAGATATTTATCCCAAAAACAACCTCTTGGCCCATGTCAGTTCAATTCTCGGACGTGTTAGAAGCTGCAAAACGCTTGCAAGGTTATGCGCATAAAACGCCTGTGCAGATGTCGCGGACGGTCAACAAGCGTACCGGCTGTGAAGTCTATTTTAAGTGCGAAAACCTACAACGAACTGGTTCTTTTAAGTTTCGGGGTGCTTTTAATGCGCTTTTTGCCTTACCCGATGAAGCACGAAGCCGAGGGGTACTAACCTATTCATCGGGCAATCATGCGCAAGCCTTGGCCTGTGCGGGTCAAATCTTAAACGTACCTGTCACCGTTATTATGCCAGCCGATGCGCCCAAAGTGAAAATGGAAGCAACACGCGGATATGGCGCCGAAGTGATTGCCTACGATCGGTCCGAGCAATCACGGGAAGAACTGGCAAAAAAAATCCAAACGGAAACGGGACGTGTGCTGATCCCGCCTTTCGATCATCCAATGGTAGTAGCCGGACAAGGAACGGCCACAAAAGAGCTGATCGAGGAGGTCGGTTTTTTGGATGTTTTACTCGTGTGTACAGGTGGTGGCGGCTTGCTTTCGGGAAGTGCCTTGGCCGCAAAAAACCTGAGTCCGAATTGTCGGATTGTGGGGATTGAGCCTGCCGCCGGAGATGATGTAACGCGGTCTTTCCAAACCGGAAGCATCCAATCCGTCCACAATCCAAATACCATTGCGGATGGGGCACGAACACACGCACCTTCAGAACTCACGTTTGGGCTTATTCGGAGCTATGTGGACGACATGCGCACCGTGCCCGACGAAGCGCTTGCCCGAACCATGTTTTTTATGTGGGAGCGCCTAAAGTTGGTGGTAGAGCCAACCGGTGCTTTGGCCACTGCGGGCTTGTTGCATACCGATGTGGTGCGCCCCGGACAACGGGTGGGCGTGATTATTTCCGGCGGAAATGTGGCATTACAGGCCATCCCGAACTTGTTGGAAGTGGCAGACATGGCATAATGGGCAGTCCTCCAACCTTATTCTACGGCGTAACATGAAACAAAAACTCAAAGGCTTTCTAAAACTATGCCGCCCCTTAAACACGCTGATGTTTTGGGTAAGTGTTTGGATTGGTGCTTGGTTACAAGGGGGGGGGCTAATTTTTGAAAACCACCTTTGGATTCAAGTCCTTTGGGCGGCCTTTTCCGCAACAGCCATCGGTGCAGGTTCGAATGCGATTAATGACTATTATGACATTGAAATAGACCGGATAAATCGCCCAAATCGTCCTCTACCAAGCGGTATATTGTCTTTAAACGAAGCGTGGTGGGCATGGGCCGTACTTTCCGGTCTGGGGATTGGCTTAGGGGTGTTTTTGTCCTTCCTTCATGTATTGGTGGCGGTTCTTTGTGTGGGTTTGTTGTATGCGTATAGTCGTTGGCTCAAAAAAACGCCTTTTTTAGGGAATGTGATGGTCTCCAGTATTGGTTCTTTAGGAGTTTTGTATGGGGCTTGGGTTGTGGGAAGCGGCGATCTGGTGGTCTGGGCCATGCTTTTTGCTTTTTGGGCGACCCTCGCAAGAGAATTGGTGAAAGACATCCAAGACATACGTGGCGACCAAGCCGAAGGCGCTAAAACATTGCCCATTATTTTGGGGGAAGCGCCAACCCGTTTGCTCGCCGGAGGCTGTATTGGAATCACCATCCTCATTACACCACTGCCTTACCTCTGGGCGATGTATAGTGGGACATACTTGGTGTTGGTTTGTGCAGCTAATGCCGTTTTCCTTTTGGCCGCTTATACATTGGGTGCGGAAGGGGAACAACAAATTACCCGCACCAGTTCGTTGCTTAAAGGTGGCATGATGTTGGGTATGCTGGCACTTGTAACGCAACCTTTATAAAAAGTGGTGATTCATCTAAATAGTCTCAATCTTATGAAAATTAAAAATTTACCACCAGAGATTGCAAAAAGAGTGCCCCCCGGCCAGTTTCTGACGGAGAAATTTCCGGTACTCACCTATGGCAGTACCCCAAAAATCCCCCCCGCAGATTGGAATCTCCGCGTCTTTGGTGCCGTGGCTTCCGATAAAACATTTACTTGGGACGATCTGATGGCCTTACCACAAATTGAGTTGAAGACCGATTTTCATTGTGTTACCACTTGGAGTAAGTTAGACAATGTATGGCGAGGCGTTCACATTCGCGAAATATTAGACAGAATAGAACTCCTTCCAGAAGCGTGTTACGTTATGGCCCATGCCTACGGCGGTTATACCACCAACATGCCCTTAGAGGTACTGAACGATGCGGATGTTCTCTTGGCATATGGGCACAATGGCGAAAACCTTACACCAGAACATGGCTTTCCGGTTCGTTTGGTGGTTCCCAAAAAATACGCATGGAAAAGCGCCAAGTGGCTGAGTGGATTGGAATTTATGCCGCAGGATCGGCCCGGTTTTTGGGAGCGAAATGGCTATAGCATGAGCGCAGACCCCTTCCTCGAAGAGCGCTATTGGTAGGTAGCACGTGCGATGAGACTTTACAAGACCTATTTGCCGCAGCAGTCATGAGTAATCCCTTCCCTCCCGAACTGATAGAAAAGGCCAAAACTGGTCATCAAACCGCCAATAACCTTCTCTTTTCCCGATTACGCCCCATCCTTCAAGGATATTTTGTGCGACAAATTGGCATGAAAGACCACGTAGAGGATTTGGTTCAAAACACCTTGGTGCGGGTACACCGAAGTTTGCCAGACCTGCAACAAAACGATCGTTTTAAGGCGTTTGCAATGAAGGCCGCCCTTTTTGAATTACAAGACCTTTATCGGGGGCGATATGGAATCCGTGAAACGGTTTATGATCCAGATGAAATGCCCGACCGTGCCACAATGCCCGAAGATGTGGGCTTGCAAATGGATTTGAAAAAAGTATTGGAAGAACTATCCCCAAAAGCACGGCACATCATTGAACTCAAACAATTGGGATATCCCTACGAGGAAATTGCGCAAATGGTTGGAACCACCGAAGCCGCCATCAAAATGCAAGTGAAACGAGCGTTCGATCGCCTTCGTGCCCTGTTAACCCAAACGCTGGGGGCGGTCTTGTTACTCTTTTTTTCCAATTAACGGCTTTAATTTTAATTGTCTCCTATTATTATACCTGAAATGGACGCACTGTTACAATGTATTCCACTATGGGATGACCTGTCCCACGAAGAGCGAGAACGGTGGTTGAAGGCCGCAAAGGAATCGCCAGAATTGGTTGCAGCTGCCAAAGACTGGAAGGCATTTTCCAAACGCTTGCAAGCCCATTTGAACACTTATCTGCCCGATAACGAAGTACTTGTTTTACACGCACTTGCCTTGGAAGCCCCCCAAAGTTTGACGCCAGAGGAACAAGAAAAACTCGCCCTGAACAAGGAAAATTTAGAGGTCGCCTTTAGAGAGATTGGTGCTTTACCAATGATGGTGGAGCGTATCCGAACACAAATCGTAGATTTTGAGTCGGAATGGGCAACCCAAACACTCCCTGCCGTTCGTACCTCCGTAGAACAACCAAGCAAACCCATCCAACCTCCGCAAAATTGGTTTGCACGCTATCCGATGATGACATGGCTCGGTGGCGTAACACTTACCGTTTGTGTCGTCATGATAGGTCTGTGGGCGGTCTTTAACTTTCTTGACACGGCGCCGCTCGTTAACCCCAAGAGCTATACGACGGTTTTGCCAGACCCCTTTAATGTAGAAACCATTCTGAATGATGGTGAAGAAGCGCGAACAATTGAACTGCCGGATGGCAGCGAGGCCACGTTGTTTCCTCATGCTCGGCTACAGTACACCCGAAACAACTTTAAGCGCCGCGTCCGCGCCTCCGGTAAATTCTTTTTTGACATCAAAAAGCAAAAAGAAGTATTTTATATTGAATCTGGGAATGCGCTCACAAGCGTTGTCGGAACCAGTTTTGCATTAAATTCCACGTCTAACCAAACTGAGGTGATCTTGTTACAGGGCGAGGTGATGTTGGCAAGTCGCTATAATGAATCCAAAGCAGTTCGGTTATTCCATGGTGAAATGAGCCGTGTAATAGATGCACAAGAACCCACAACTCCCGAATTGACAGACTTAGGAGCCTCTTTGACTTGGACAAAAAAGTTTTATTTTCGGGGAACTGCCTTGAAAAATGCCATGATTCAATTAGAAAAGGCTTATGGGGTGAATATCAAAATTCCAGAAAACACCACCCTGAGAACGATAGAAGGCACATTTGACCGAAGTGAAAAAGTGGCCGATATCCTCACCAAAATTGGGCTGGTACTTCAGTTAGATGTACACCAAAAATCGGATCGGACGTTTGAATTAAATAGCCTGTGAACCATTCGACACAATTTTTTGTCCAATCAGCCATAATCATTTGAAAGACACGCCATTTTTACCTATTATCAAGACACTATTTTAAACAAACTTCAACCGTGTGCGGCATTTGACGAATAAGCGCGGTTGACCAAGGCGCTCACCTTTGCCAACCAAGCGTTTGAAGACACCGCAGCTATATCGTAGGATGGTTCTCGGTCTCGTTTTTGCGATGACACCGCTTTTTCTATTCGCACAACAATACCGCCCACCTGCACTTGCATTAGCAGATGCCCTCCGCATGTTGCGCTCCAAATCGGGCTTAGATTTGGTCTTCTCTCCAGACATCTTAAAGGGAAAATACACCACTTGCGCATTTGGCAAATTGGCTCCAGAAGCCGCCCTCGCTTGTATTCTTGAAGGAAGTGGCTTTGTCGCGAAAAGCATGGAAAATACCAGACAATGGATAGTTGTCCCAGTTCCCCATACAACCATAACGACCACCAAAATAGGGGCAATACCTGAAGTCCCACTTTTTGTAGCCTCTGGGGTGGTGCGTGATGCTCAAACAGGCGAGACCCTCATCGGTGCAAGCATCATCATTGAACCTTCAAAACGGGGAACCACTACCGACCGTGAGGGCCAATTTAGAATTGATCGGATTCAAGAAAAAAAGGTTTGGGTGCGTGCGTCCTACGTTGGGTACGAATCAGTCCTAACATCAGTCATGCTTAATGGGAAGCCGCTTGAGTTTCGCCTTACGCCGTCCACAACAACACTTGCCCCCTTGGTCGTAGATGGGAACCGCTCGGAAGGCATCCCCGAAAAAGCCATTCCCGGTGTACTTACCCTGTCTTCCCGTCAGTTAGAACAAGCCAGCGCCTTCCGAGGACAAGAAGATTTATTCCAAATTTTAGATGGTTTTACCAACGTAGGCCGCACATCCGAAGTCAATGGCGATCTTATTGTGCGTGGTGCAGAAGAAAACCAAACCCGTTATTGGGTAGATGACATGCCCCTTTTTACGCCGGGACGTACCTTTGGCGGTTTTTCTACACCACAGCCCGATCTCCTGCAAGGTGTGACGTTGTATCGTGGATTGGTTCCAGTAGAATTTGGGGGGCGTTTGGCTTCCGTACTGACCACAAATTTGAAAGATGGCGCTGGGAGCAAGCCTTTGTATTCAGCCGGACTTAGCCAAAGTAGCGGGCGCTTTAGTGTGGAAATGCCCATTACCCCTCATATTTCAGGGATGTTGGCCCTCCGGCACTCCATTCAAGATGTCCTTCGGCACGAACAAGCGCTTTACATCCAGCAAAAAACAAGCCTCCAAGACCTTTCTGCACGGTATGGGTATGGCGACCTTACAGCAAAAATCACCTTCCGGCCTTCCACATCACACCAATTTGCCCTGAATTTTTATACGGGATCGGATGCACTTCAGGCCGATGGTAATGCCTCGCTTTTCCCAAGACTCAAAAAAAACCCGCAATATGCCAATGGCTTTAATGCACGGTTGATGTACGGATGGCAAAGCCACCAAGCCGGACTGCGTTATCAATACCTTGCGACAAATCGCGCCATGTTCTCGGTGATGCTCTATCAATCGGGGTACAAAATGTCCGAAATGAACATGGCCGGCCTGCAAAGCCTTCGGAACAATACCGTGGATGCACTCCAGTTTTTTCAACGTGCGTCCTACGAAAATAGGGTAACTGAAAATGGCTTTAAAGTTAAAGGAGACTTTCAACGGGGCAATCATACAACGCGGTTTGGCTTGGCCCTGACACGCTATGAATTTAATAGCGCCTTAGACGCCATGCCCGACCATAAGCCGCAACAAGCAGAGGTGCCGCCGGATCAAATGCAGGAAAAAAAACTCCTTGCCCCAAATCTGGCAAATTCATCTTATAAAACCTCCAATTTGGCCAATGAAGGACTTCTCTTCGGAGAAGACGTGTGGCAGTTGGGTCGCTTACAATTGGTTCCCGCCTTTAGACTCGGCATGTTTGCGTCTTATCCCTTCTTTTCTCCACAACTTTCCGTACGCCTTGCGCCCGCAGATCGGATTGTCATCAAAGGAGGGGTTGGGACACAAGCCCAGCATTTACATACCTTACGCGATCGCTTTGGATGTGCCTATGCCGCCGAGTCTGGTAATTGTGCCAATATTGGGCGGCTGTACATCCGTCCCAGTAACGGACAACAAGCCAATATCGGTACAGAACTTTCCGTAACGCCCAATGTCAGGATTGATGTAGATGCCTACTGGCGGAAATCTGGCAATTTATTGGTGGCAGATCGCCCGTATCGTGTACGGGATGGCCTCGAAGAACCACTGATTGAGGCCGGACAACAGGTGGAACGCTACATTGGCGGACGCAATAAGGCATATGGCTTGGAGTCCACTGCCGTGTGGAACCTAAATCGGTTCTATATCGCAACATTGGGCTATGTATATGGACGTTCGTTTTATGTCTTAAGCGAAGGAGAACGCTCACTCCAGATTCCCGCAAGATACGATGCCCCGCATAGTGCCCATGCCACCTTGCAGTTTCGCAACAAGGGTTGGCTTGCTACACTTTCAGGGCAAGTCCGATCAGGATATCCGGTACATACCGAGGGTTTTTCTTTGATCGCCCTTACCGATCCCGATAAAATACAGGCAGCACAAGGGCTAACGGTTGAACGTCTTCACCCCTACCATCGTTTGGATGTTTCGTTGGGGAAACGTCTTTTTTACAGGGGAAAATCTTTGGAATTTACAGGACAATTACTTAACTTCACCAATACCACCAATGATTTAGATCAACATACCGATGGAACAGGTGGTATGTATGCTTCTGTCCAAGGAAGTGGCCTTAAACCCGCCTTTAACCTAAAACTTTCTTTCTAAACTGCGCAGTCACCTTTCAAAAGTTTGCTACCATTCTTTGTAACATTTTTTTCTTAATAGGGTCTTAAAATTACCTGAAACAGTTGTACATTAGCGACGAGCGGTGATGGTCATGCAAAACCCGCATGTTGCCATGTGCATAAACACGGTAAAATCCGCTCGGAGAGGTTAGGATGACACAAGACTTAAGCTATGAGCAGGCGATCACAGCCTTTACGCATAAAAATTTCCGCCCGTTGTATTTTGTCTTTGGTGAAGAAAAATTCCTCTTGACAGAATTGCAAAATGCTTTATTAGAACATGCACTTGCAACGCATGAACGGGATTTTAATTTAGACGTTTTGTATGGATCGGAGGTGGAAGGCAGTCAAGCACTGTCATACTGTCAGGGGTTTCCAATGATGTCGGAACGCCGGGTGGTTGTGATTCGTGACTTTGAAAAGATGTCTAACAATAGTGTCTTTGCGGCGTATGCCAAAGCACCCAACCCCAGTGCGGTGGTCTTGTTGCTTTGCGGGGTTAAGCCTAATTTGACCAATAATCCTTATCGGGCCATCAAGTCTTTGGCTACCGTCATCGAGCTAAAACCGATTAAAGAAAATCAAGTGGGTGGATGGGTCCAAAAACAGGTGGCTAAAACAGGCAAAAAGATCCGGCCAGATGCAGTACAAATGCTGGTAGATTTTAATGGGAATAACCTCCAAACACTGGCCAACGAGGTGGAAAAGTTGCAGGCGTATGTGGGGAAACGGGAAGAAATTAACCGAAACGATGTGTTGGATGTGGGAGGCCATGCACGGGAATTTAATGTGTTTGAACTGCAAAAAGCGGTTGGACAGGCTGACTTCCTGACAGCAATACGGATCGTGGAACACATGTTGCAACAAAAAACTAACCGAGCAGGCGAGGCACTGATGATGGTTTCCATTTTGAGTGCATATTTTCAGAAACTCTGGAAACTCATCGGATGTCAAAGCCTGAAGATGAACGATAAGCAGATGGCCGAGCGGGTTGGGATTTCACCATATTTTATTAAGGAATATGTAATGAGCTTGAAAAACTACCCGTATGGACGGATTCAAGAAGCACTTGTGGCACTTTTAGCCGCAGATTATGAACTGAAAGGTGGCTCTTCCAGAAGCCCCGAATTGATTTTGCAATTGTTGCTTTTGAAAATCATCCCGCACCCCACTACTCGCCCCTTTGGCTATTCGGCTTCCCAAAAGGGTATTACCATTTGACGAGTCCTAAAGACCTTTAATCGAATTGTAATAAACTGCTTGCTAAATCGTTCGTAAATAGGGACATAAGCCGTTAGCAAGGTGATGTTGACGAAAAAACAGGATAAATATATATGCCAAACCTGAACAACAAACAGTACCAGCCGCTACTACAAATGAGCGATGAAGATCTGATGGCCGAGTTCCAAAACGGACGTGTAGAGGCTTTCGAGATTCTGGTACACCGTTACAAAGATCCATTGTCCAATTATATCTACCGCTTTTTGGGAGATATGAAGGAGTGCGAAGATTTGTTGCAAGAAACCTTTCTAAGGGTGTATCGCAACCGTCATTCGTACCGTCGCATTGCCAAATACTCCACATGGCTCTACACTATTGCCGGAAACCTTGCACGCTCGGAGTACCGTAAGCGTAAACGCCGCCGTGTGTACTCTTTACAGTCGGTTAATCGGGATGATGAGGAGTACGAAGTGGAAATCCCGGATGAAACCTACCTTCCAGACCTCCAGACGGAAAGCCTTTTGCAGGATAAATTTGTCCAAGAAACCCTGAAACAAATTCCGGACGAGTTCCGCGAAGTGGTGGTACTTCGTGATATTCAGCAGTTGTCTTATGAAGAGATTGCTGAAATCACGGGTTTGCCGATGGGAACGGTGAAGAGCCGCATCAACCGTGGACGCACCAAATTGCAACAAATGCTAAAAGATATTTACGTTCCGGGGGACTAAAAAGAGAACCTTTTTTTGGTCAACGAGTAGAAGAACACCGATGTTGCTCCAAATGCACAACATCGGTGTTTTTTTTCTAAGCCCCCTCTTTCTTATTGCCGGCCTATGTACCAAGGATACAACCCGGAAGATTTCCAAAATTTTGATTCCTTATTGGATGAGTTTATTGTGGACTATGTGGATGGGACGATGGATGTTGCTACACGGTCTGCTTTTGAAACCTATCTTCAAGCACACCCCGATCTTTTTGACGAGGTGCATCGTATGCGGGAGATTCGTTCGATGATGTGTGGGCTAAACTGCGGTTGTATGGCTCCTCCGGGATTTCAAGCACGACTACGCAATAAACTTGCTTGTGAAATGATGCGCGAGGAATTACCGGTTCACCTGTCTGCTCCTCATACACCAACATTCCAATTGATCGCTTCTGTTTTGGCGGTACTCATGGTTTTTGGCGGATTATATTGGTCTTACGATCAATATGCTAAAATGCAGGAGCCATATCAGGAAGAGCAGGTCGCCACTTCGTCTTCTGCACTCTTTAGCAATGCCTCACCTCCTTCCATGATTAAAGCCCTTCCACTCCCTGCCCATGTTTATCAAGCCTCTGTTGATTTCACGCTAAAGCCAACGTCACGTTCACATCAAAAGGCAGTTATTCGGAATACGCTCCGTAAGACGCTCCCCCCTACGGCTTCTCGGATGGCATTTGCAATAAAAAAAACCTTCATCTGTCCAGGTCTCTAACCCTCACCTTTGATCAATATTTTAATTCTTCTCATTGTCTATGATGCAAGTATTGGCGTATTTTGCACTTCTATCCCCTTTATCTTTAAACCCTAATTTACGTGTCAAAGAAAAAACAGCCTTTGTCGGAAGTGGCAGATTTGGGACATATTGTGGCCTTGATCATCCCGATAAGCGATACGCCGCAGAAAAATACGGCCTATCTGGAGGTGTTTACATATTTACAAAAGGCAGATTTTTCGACTGCCATTGTACTTAGCCATACCCAAGAGCACAATACAGGTAAAATTTCACTCTATAATGGGGAGGTTTTTCCGGTGGGCGAGCACCAACTCCGCGTAGATACCGAGTTGTTGAACGAGTTGTGTGATGAAGAGGACGATTTTTTCTCGGAGGACGTCGGCCAAGTGCAGAACGAAGCAATTCAGCAAATCTTACGTGCCGTTGTTAATGTTCGGAGCGATATCGAGGTTTTGCCCGTCATGGTAGGCAGCAACAGCCTTTCGATCTCGGAAGAATTGGGGCATGCTTTGGGCGAGGTGATACACAACCGAGGCTTGCTCCTACTTTCGGCGATCGAAATTTGTAAAGTAGATCAGGCGACGCTTGGAGCTTTTATAGGTTCCCTGGAAACGATGCAAATCAATCCGCTCATCCGGATGATCCAATCCGGCGAGGTGAAGCTAAGGAGCGGGAGTGGTAGTATTATCGGAACGCTCTTGGCGGCGCAACGTCGTGGTGTGAAGCAGGCCAAAGTTATAACGAGTGGCCATAACCAGTTTTTAGGCGCGGTACTATATCGTTAAGGTGTTTTTTTATCGCTAAAGCACGATTTGTTTTCGGAGTCGGGCCACCGGAATATTCATGTGTTCACGGTATTTGGTGACGGTTCGGCGTGCAATATGATAGCCCCTCTCGGCCAAGAGTTCTACCAAGCGCTGATCCGAGAGGGGTTTTGCTTTGTTTTCGCCCTCAATGATCTGTTGAATAAGTGACCGAATTTCTTTATTAGACACTTCTTCCCCGCTTTCGGTAGCAAGTCCTTCCGAGAAGAAATATTTTAATTCATAAACACCCCATTCGGTTTGCACATATTTATTGGAAACCACGCGGCTAACGGTCGAAATGTCCATATCTATTCGCTTTGCTATATCGTTTAAAATCATGGGTTTAAGATGGCCTTCCCCGAACTTAAAAAAGTCTTCCTGAAGCAGCACAATGGCGTGCATGACCTTCAGCATGGTTTGTCTTCGCTTATTGAGGTTTTCAATAAAATGGCGTGCGGATTCTATCTTGGCTCGAAGAAAATCTCTGGCGGCATCATCCTTATTTTTTGTGACTTTCGCGCCACCACCCTTTTTTCGGGCGGCGAGACTCTCCCACATTTGCCGATACCCTCGTGAAATGCGTAATTGGGGTAGGTTTTTGCCATTTAAGGAGATCACAATTTCGCCGTTCGTGTATTCCACTACAAAATCCGGCGTAATGTAATTCTCGGAAGGTCTAAACAACCCTTCTCCGGGCTTGGGATTTAGCCGTTTAATGAGGTCGTAGGCGTCTTTCAATTCGGCCTCGTCTATGTCTAAGCGCCGCATAATCACATCGAAGTGCTTCATGGCGAATTGCTGGTAGCACTTTTGTAGCATCTTGATGGCCGTTTCAAGCCCAGGTTCGTCATTGGGCATCACATAGAGTTGTACCAAAAGACATTCCCGCAAATCTCGTGCGGCAATTCCAACCGGGTCGAACCGTTGCACCTTAAAGAGTACGGCCTCCACCTCTTCTTCGGAGGGCATAATGCCGGAATTGAACATCACATCATCCGATATGGCTTCGAGGGAGCGCCGGAGGTAGCCATCTTCATCTATCGAGCCAATAATTTGTTCTGCAATGAGGTATTCTTTCCGCCCAAAGTCTTGGTGTCCAATTTGCTCTAACAAGTGTTCAGAAAGGCTAGCAAAGTATTGTGCAGGCATTTCGCCATAGTTCTCGTCAGTACTGCCCTCGACATTGGCCTTGTAGCCATACAAATCATCTGCCGGGTTGAGGTACTCGTCCCAGTCAAAATCATCGGCAGCACTTTCGCCCTCGCCCTCCCCATCCTGTTCCGCCCGTTCTTCATTTTCCTCGTTTCGTGGTTCATCCTCGCTCAACCCTTCTTCGAGGAGTGGGTTAAGTTCCATTTCTTGTATAATCCGCTGCTCCAATGCCAACGTGGGTAATTGCAGTAGCTTTATATACTGAATTACTTGTGGCGAAATCTTCAGTTGTTGGGAAAGTTTTTGTTGCTGTGTTAGCCGAGCTCTGGTCATGGTTGTTCTTGGTTTTTCCGGGCCAGTTCTTTTCTACGGGTTTCTGCCGCGGTTTGGAAGTCGCTATACCATGCTGCGCCGTATTTGCGGGTAAGGGGTTCTGCCAAATAATCCGATAAATAGGTTCCGGTTTGTGTACCAAAATGTACGCCGGGAGCACAAATATCCCATTTCTCATAGTTTAATACCTCTTGTGTGCCGTATCTTCGGGCACGTATGGGATAAAGGTGACAAGAAATCGGCTTTGGCCAGTCCACCTCTCCGTTATGATATGCTTTTTGAATGGCACACTTTGCAACCTTGCCTTCATAATAGACAAAAACGCACTCGGAGCCATCCACGCATGTTGTCGCATAACGTTCAGGATAGACTTCTTCCCAAACGCCTTCTTGCTGAATAACTTCGAGGGCTTCTGGACGCAGAGAAGAGGCTACAATAGGTAGAATGTTTTCAAGTATGATGCGTTCTTCAGGCTGGAGGGGTGCGCCTTCTTCTCCTTGTACACAACAAGCACCAAGACACGCACCAAGGTTGCAAGAAAAGTGGCTTTCTGCAACTTCATCCGAGATAAGAATGTCATTTACTACAAACATAATGCCTTTTTTTGTTATGATAGCGAAAAAGGAAGGTAAATCAAAGCGATTTTTAAACCAATCCTGACAAAAAAATTTAATGGCTAAAATATTGTTTATTTTCTATATGTTTGATTTTTAAGGTCTTAGGCTATGTGATGATATTGTTTTTAAGACATCTTTATTTTGCCATTAATCAACATTAATAATAGATGAATAAGAATGAGGTAATGCTGTCTTCACCCGCAAGCGCTGCTGAACGGGATTTTGAGCGGCAAATTCGTCCACAATCTTTGGAGGATTTTGTAGGCCAAGACAAAATCAAGGAGAACCTACGGGTTTTTATAACTGCCGCGCTCCAACGGAGTGAAGCCTTAGACCATGTCTTGCTTTCGGGGCCACCCGGATTAGGTAAAACCACTTTGGCGGGTATTATTGCGGCCGAGTTGGGTGCGCAAGTTAAGGCAACCAGTGGGCCAGCATTGGATAAGCCCGCGAGTATTGCGGGTTTACTAACAAATTTAGAAGAAGGCGATGTATTGTTTATAGATGAGATTCACCGCCTAAGTCCTGTGGTAGAAGAATACCTATACTCGGCCATGGAGGACTATCACATAGACATTTTGTTGGACTCTGGGCCAAGCGCTCGCAGTGTTCGGATTTCTTTGCCGCCGTTCACGCTTATCGGTGCGACGACGCGAAAAGGGTTGCTTACGGCTCCGCTTCGGGCACGCTTTGGGATTGACTTTCGGTACGATTATTATGACACCAGTGTCTTAAAGACCATTGTTAAGCGTGCTGCGGGTATTTTGAAAGCACCCATTACCGATGAGGGTGCGTTTGAAATTGCTCGGCGTAGCCGTGGAACGCCTCGGATAGCCAATCGCTTGCTACGGCGAACCCGCGACTTTGCACAAGTGGGCAATGACGGAACCATTACCACGCAAATTGCCCAAAAAGCGCTTGATGCCTTGGATGTGGACGATGCGGGATTGGACGAAATGGATGCCCGGATTTTGTTGTCCTTGATGGAGAAGTTTAATGGCGGGCCGGTGGGGCTTTCCACCATTGCCGTGGCCGTTGGCGAAGATGCCGGAACATTGGAAGAGGTATATGAGCCTTATCTGATTTTGGAGGGCTTTATGGCCAGAACACCTCGTGGACGGGTAGCAATGCCCCGCGCCTACGATCATTTTGGGATCCTGCCTTCGCCCAAGCAGTCCGATCTTTTTGGAACATCCTAATGATGATTGGTCTATAGAAACAGGTTGTAACCAAAGAAATTTCCCTAAAAAAATGTGTCAAGGATAAAACTTTTGACGGTTTTTATTCGTTGTAGGGAAATGCTAAATCAAAAAAACATGAACCTTCAAACTTTGAACCGAACAGCTATGCAACTCACGTTCAGAACTGCCCTGTTGTTTGGGAGCGTATTTATGCTTTCCGCTTGTCGAGAACAGGCACAATCGCAACAGTTTAAGGATGCGAAACCGCAACAAGTAGAACAAACGAGCCGTGATCGTGCCTCCATAAACATTGATCAATCGCGTCAGACGGCTATTACCAATGCCGTAAAAGTGGTTTCGCCGGCGGTGGTAAGTATTAATGTCACAGAGCTAAGGGAATACCGAGATCCCTTTTTTAACGACCCCTTCTTTTCGCAATTTTTTAGAGGCCGTACGGAGCCGCAATATCAGGAGGTAAAGAGCTTGGGTTCCGGCTTTTTGATCTCGCCGGATGGTTACATTGTCACCAACGACCATGTGGCAGGAAATGCCACCAAAATCACGGTTGCCTTTCCAGATGGCTCCAAACGCGAAGCCCAATTGGTGGGCACGGATCGCATCACGGATTTGGCCTTGTTAAAGGTGGAAACAGAAAAGCCACTTCCTTATCTATCCTTCGCCAACTCGGAAGACGTGATGGTAGGTGAATGGGTGATTGCCTTTGGAAATCCGTTTGGCCTTTTTGAGGCGACACAGCCCACCGTAACCGTGGGGGTGGTAAGCGGGCTTAACCGGAACTTAGGCCCAACCCAAGGACATTCGTACAAAGGGATGATCCAAACCGATGCCTCGATCAATTCAGGAAATTCGGGTGGTCCACTAATGAACGCCATTGGACAAGTGATTGGGGTGAATACGGTCATTTATACCCAATCTGGCGGTTCTGTTGGGGTTGGTTTTGCTGTTCCGGCCAATAAAGTGCAAGAAGTGATCGGGCAACTCAAGAAACGTGGTTCGGTAACGCGGGATGTTTATACAGGGCTTCAAGTGCAAGACATGAATCCGTATGTGGCACAACAATATGGCCTCCCCAGTTTAATCCTTGTGAAGGGCGTACAAAAAAATTCTCCTGCGGCCAAAGCGGGTTTTCAGGCAAACGATGTGATTCTTAAGATCAACAACGAAAAAGTCACGAATCAAGAAGAAGCTGGCTTGCAGTTGGCCGGCTACCGTGTGGGAGACAAAATTACCGTTACGGTTTGGCGAGAAGGCCGAGAAGTGACCCTGAATATGGTGCTTGGTAGGCTACAAGCACAGGGCGCAATGTAGGGTAGTGGGGTTTGTTGCGAGCGTGGGTTACAATGGCTCAAAGCCCATGACGCACGCCTAGTTCAACATCAGGTGTCCAAACATATCTTGGTAATCCACCATAGAGGCTTCGATGACTTTATAGGCTTCTTCTTTTCCGTATTGTTTTGCAATATGGACATGGACTTCTTGGCCCGGAACCAATTTGTAGGTGGTGAAATAATGAACCAACCGATTTACGAGCATTGTCGGGAGGTCGTCCAAGTTGCGGCAATTCGCCCAAACCTCGTCGTTGTCTAAGACGGCAATAATTTTATCATCGGCCTCGCCATTGTCCACCATTTGCAATCCTCCAACAACCCGTGCATTGAGCAGGATTTCGGATTTGTTGATGGGGCGCTCCGAAATTACGCAAATATCTAAGGGATCGCCGTCGCCATGTGTAGAACTTGGGGCCAACTTACTTACACGAGGCCCGCAATACGTTCGCGGAATAAAGCCATACAAAGTGGGAGGTAAGGAAGAGGTGCGCTGGGGCCGATCCACCTTAAGGTAGCCCGTATTTTTATCCACTTCATATTTTATGAGGTCAAAAGGCGTGATTTCTATGTACGCTTGAACAACTTCTGGGGCGTTTTGGCCCGTATCCAATCCATGCCAAGGGTGTGGCCGCCAAAGGTGATAATTTTTTTGAGACATCTGTTTTCTTGCATTAAGCCCTAAAAAAAACAAGATAGCAAAAGGACTGTGCAACATCGTCACTAAATATTTTCTCCTTGTAAAATCAGTCATTTCTCGATTTTTATAGAAAAACTTAACACTGTTCTTCATCTTAACCACATTTTATTCGCTTGTGTACGCACAATTCGCGATTTTATACCAATCAACTTCGTTGTATCCCATACCCTAACCCTTACCCAAATGCACACAATTACCCCTTCTAACGGTTCTCGCGAAGAAATAGAACTGATGGACAAGATGGATGCACTCCGTACCCTTGAGCCAGAAGTAGAGGAGATGATGCAAATCCATTTGCAGAAAAGACGGCTTTGGTTTTCCTCGGACTTTTTGCCCGCCGATGAAAAAGCGGTAGATCCCGAAAACGAGACCTTCTACAATCGCTTGCGTGAACGCGCCCGCTCCTTGGGAGATGCTGCTCGTGTTTCGTTGATCGTAAATCTACTTACAGAAGAGGGGCTACCTCACTTCCACCGCATTATCTCGACGTATTTAGGAGATCAAAGCGTGTGGGGGCGTTGGAATAATATGTGGACTGCAGAAGAAGATCGGCATGGCGCAATTCTGCGGGACTACATGCGGGATTCCAGAATTGTGAATTGGAGCGTGGTGGAACACATGCAATATGCCTATCAAGAAGCGGGCTTTAATCCCTCGTGGGATAAAGACCCTTACCGAGTATTTGTTTATACCTCGCTTCAGGAGCGTGCCACCCAATATGCACACCGCAACACAGCAAAATATGTAGGTGATGACGAACCTGTCTTCCAAAACATTGCCAAGAACATTGCTGCCGACGAAGCCAAACATTTTCAGTTTTACCGAAATGTTTTTAGCAGAATTTTGGCGATGGATCCCAACCGTGCCCTTCAGTCGGCCTTGACCATTATGCCCAGTATAGACATGCCGGGATACAGAATGCCCAATTTTAAAGAAATGGCCGATGTGATCCGGCGTGTTGGCATTTACACACCTTGGGACTATAAGGAAATTGTAGAGGAAGCCATTGCTTTTTGGCGGATAGAACACCTAACCGGGCTTAGCGAGGCGGGTAGGGTAGCCCAAGAAAAGATCCTTGCTATCCCAAAACGCCTCCAGCAAATTGCCGAGTACATCGAACGCAGAACCGTCAGTAAAACGTTCTCTTTTGACTTTATCTATGGGCGGCTAATGGCCTTTTCCGGATAGGGAATATACCAATTAACTATTAAGCACATGCTTTATCCATCAACGCTTCCCCCCTTTGGGCGTTGAAAGGTTGATACTACTTCGTCAGTTCATTTTACTCATGTCAGCACCTAAAAGGTTGAAAACGAGTAACCTATAGACAGTAATTTTCCCTAATTGGTATTATGTACTACCGAAGCCTCTAAAACTACCTTTGGAGGCTTTTTTTGCTCTTTCTACCTTGAACACTTGTTTGGAGAAGCGTTTTACGCAACCATTGCCACGCACTTTGACAAATGGAATCCCCTTAAGCATTCGGAACATGCAGAATTGTCCATGCCAGAATGCCTATTCCGGAAGGTATCAAAACAAACGCGCCAGCGTTTACGAGGTCTCTTGGAGATAGACTTCCTCGTAGGGCTGAACGACCACAAAGCCCTCGCCGGAGAAAACCATCTGAATGCTTTCCCCGCTACCACGCCCCAGAAGTGTACCGAGCGAAATATCGGTGCGGATTTCCGGTTGTAGGTTGGCCGCCCATGCTACGGTGGCATTTGGATCGGTGACGACGGGCATATTGGGTGTAACGTGCAACGTAAGTGGCTCGTAATGGGTGGTGATGGCGATATAGCCCGTTCCTTCGAGGCGAATGTTAAACAAGCCTCCGGCCAACATCCCCGCGACCTTCTTTAGCATGGTGATGTTGTAACGAATGGCAGGATCGAAGGCCAAAACATCATTTCCATTGACGCAAATGGCCTCATTTTCCAAGTGGATGACCGAGATTTTTTTACCCCGATCTGCCAAAAACAGCTCGCCCGTCCCTTCGGCCTTCGTCAACGAAGCGCCCTCGCCCGTCAGGGCTTTTTTGACGAACATGCCCAAGCCACGCTCCAACATACCTTCGCGCTTGAAGCCGATATTGCCGCGATATGCCGTCATAGCACCCGTTTTCATCCATGCGGTTCCTTTCAAGTCCACTTTGAGCATATAAGGACTTTCCAACTGAAAGGCTTCGGGCAAGTCTGCATCTTGGCTACTCTTGGATAAGAAGTTTTTCAAGGAATAAACACTCATTTTCTTTGTCTTTTGGATGGGAGAAGTGCGAAAATATACGCTTTCAATAGGCAGCAGTTACGGCTATCATGGCGCTTCACTTTCGTTTCATCATAGGGTCTTGAATAGGTTTGGAAGATGGGTAAAATGATCCCCCTCATCGGGGCGACACCTTCTTTGAGTTCCATTTCCAAACAAGCAGTTGAGCACCAGCAGTACGGCATCTCTTTGCGACAAGGAATAGCGGGTTGAGCGTAGCCGAAGCCAAGCGGTGCTTGCACACTCACTTCGCATGTTAAGCCTGCTAACCATGCCACTTTCCCGTAAAAGTCCATACCGAATTATAAAATGCCATAGGTTTTCTGTTGTAGTTTGGCAAGGTGAAAAGCTCACCATTAACCTGCTGAAGTGAATGATATTATTTATTGACAACTACGATAGCTTTACGTATAATTTGGTGCATTTGGTAGGGCGTATAACGCCAAATCTGAAGGTTGTCCGTAACGATGAGCTAACGGTGGCGGAAATTCGGGATATAGCGCCTTCCGGTATTTTATTGTCCCCCGGCCCCGGACGCCCAGAAGAAGCGGGGGTAATGCCGGAGTTGATTCGTACAATGGGTGAACATACACCGATGTTGGGGGTTTGTCTGGGACATCAGGCTATCGGGCAAGCCTATGGCGGGACGGTGACTTATGCCAAAACGTTGATGCACGGTAAAATTAGCCCGGTTTTACACCAAAATAGGGGCGTATTTGAAGAGGTTCCCAATCCATTAAACGCGACACGTTATCATTCTTTGGTGGTGGATCGCGAGACGCTACCGGACTGCTTTGAGGTGACGGCTTGGGTAGAAGATGGAACGATTATGGGGATTCGCCACCGAAGCCATCCCATAGAAGGCGTACAATTCCATCCCGAAAGCGTGATCACCTTACAATCTGGCGGTGGAAAAATCATTGAAAATTGGGTGGCAAGTGTTCTTCAAGCGGCATGAAATCTCTTACCATCATAGGATTGTTTTTAATGGGCATGGTTGGGTGTGGTAATAATCCGGCAGGCAAATTTGGAACCTATGCGGGCTATTATGGTGGTGGTTATCCCACCTATTTTATCCCAAAAGATTTCCCTACCGAGCGTTGGATGGTGGATGCGCCCCAATCTGCGGCCTTGAAAACGCAATACCGCCATTTCATAGAAACCAGTAAATTGCCACAGGTTGAGGCCATGCGACAAGAAAACCTTCAACGGGCATACGAAGACCTGATGATGCTTGGTTTTGCAGGTGGATACATCGAGATGACGTATCGCGGAATGCCGGGACACCGGCACGAAGGTGGCTTTGGCCCAAGAAGCACGTTCGATCGGGTATTTACGGGGAAGCCGCACGAGATGATCGGCCTTGTTTTTCCTAAACCGGACGAGAAATGGCCATAACCAAACGTCTTTTGATCCTGATAATAGGTTTTTTTTATACCTCTTGCCACTTTCATCCACGTCCGGGGCAGGTGGTAACGGTGCATGGATGGTACAACAGCAAGATGTATAGCTACTTCATCCCGTCTGCATTTCCAGAGGAGCGATGGTCTTTGGCTGGGGATGGCGGCTTTGCGAGTGCCAGAATAGCGGTATTTTCGGCCTCACGCGACTCTTTGAAGACCCTTTATGGCGAAGATCGCGAAGATGTTTTGGACGTACGAGGGATGTGGATGGAAACGATTGTACGGGGTAAACTTTCCACAAAAGGGCAATTTTGCAAACACATGCTATGTACCTATCAATTGGATTTGTTGGAGGTAAATCTTTTGCGCCCCGCCCATAAGAATCCAGAAGAAAAACAACAACCATAGGCCCGTTTGTTTATGAAACAATTCCTTACTGCATTGGCCGAAGGCCAGCCACTCAGCCGCCGCGAGGCCGAAGAATCCATGCACCTCTTAATGCGGGGTGAGGTCTCCGACGTGGAAATGGCTGCTTTTTTGATGGGTTTGCGTAGCCGTGGCGAGACGATCGAGGAGCTTACGGGGTTTGCTCAGGTCATGCGCGAATATGCCGTACCCGTCCGTTGCGAAGACCCCAATGCAATAGATGTTTGTGGTACAGGTGGCGACCGTAGCGGCACGTTTAACGTCTCCACAACGGTGGCTTTTGTTTGTGCCGGAGCGGGTGTCACCGTTGCGAAACACGGCAACCGATCGGTTTCCTCCCTCTCTGGTTCTGCGGATGTCTTGCAGGCACTTGGCGTAAATACGGCCTTAGGAAAAGAGGCGGTGGAGTATTGCCTTGCCGAGGCTGGCATTGCTTTTATTTTTGCACCTTTGTTCCATCCGGCAATGCGACATGTGATGCCCGTTCGCCGCACTTTGGGCGTAAAAACCTTTTTCAATATCTTAGGCCCCTTGTGCAATCCGGCGCAAGTCAAGCGGCAGTTGGTGGGTGCTTTTAGTAAAGACGTTGCCCATACCATGACCGAGATTCTGGCGCGCTTGGGTAGTCAATCGGTAGTGGCCGTTCATGCCCACGATGGCCTTGACGAGTGTTCCACCTCCACAACTACCGATGTCTTTCGTTACCAAACAGGGCAAAATCTGGTTCAAGAATCCATCACCCCAGAGCAATTTGGGTTACAGCGTATAGATCCACTTCTGCTAAAAGGGGGTGAAGCAAAGGAAAATGCAGGCATCTTGAAGGCGGTCTTATCGGGCGAGGCTGGTCCACCGCGCGAAATTGTACTGCTCAATGCCGCGTATGCACTTTGGACGTCGGGCAAATATGCCAATGTGGGAGCCGCTTTTGCCGCCGCCGAAACCAGTATAGACCGTGGTGCAGCACTGGCCAAACTGAACGCCTTGATTCGTGCATCCAACCGTTAATTTCTCGCCGTCTGATCCCTTATTGCCGTATGAGCATATTAAACCGCATTATCGAAGATACCCGTTTGTTGGTCGAAACACGGAAACAACGTATTCCGACAAGCGATTTGGAACGAAGTTCGCATTTTTCCGCCCCCACCTTATCGCTGGTCGAGGCACTTCGGAAGCCTCATCTTACGGTCATTGCCGAGATCAAAAAGGCATCCCCCTCAAAAGGGCTTATTCGCGCCGAGTTTCCTGTTCAGGAATTGGCCTTGTCTTATAAACATGGTGGCGCAGATGCGATTTCGGTATTAACCGAGCCGAAATATTTCCTTGGCTCGCCGGAATTTCTCAAACAGGTGCGAAGAACGGTGGATTTGCCTCTTTTACGCAAGGACTTTGTGATAGACCCCTATCAACTGTTGGAAGCCCGTGCTTGGGGAGCAGATGCCGTTTTGCTGATTGCGGCGATGCTGGATCCCCAAACGTTATACGACCTTCATCAAATGGCAAACGAACTTGGGCTTTCTTGTCTCGTAGAAGTTCATGACCCTAAAGAGTTGGATACCTTAGACTTAGATCAGGTGAAGGTGATGGGGGTGAATAACCGAAACCTACATGATTTCTCGGTGGATCTCGATCAGAGTCTTCGTGTTTTTGCACACGTTCCGTCCTCCATTGTTCGCGTAGCCGAGAGCGGGTTAAAAACCGCAAAAGACTTGACCTATCTACGGCAAAATGGGATAGATGCGGTGTTGATCGGGGAGACCTTTATGCGGGCCAATGACCCGGGTGATAACCTGCAAAAACTCCTACGAGAAACAAACCTCCTCCTCCAAACCACGAATCTTACATGAAACTCAAAATCTGCGGCTTGACGAACCTCCCCGATGCGCGTTATTGTGCTGCTACCAATGCCGATTTCCTCGGATTTATTCGTTATCCTAAAAGCCCAAGGTATGTCTCGGAGGCCGATGCCAAAGAAATTATCGCATGGATTGGCGGCCCGGAAACCGTCGGCGTTTATGTGAATGAAACCCCAGAAATCATCAACAAAGAGACTAATAATATCGGGTTTTCTTATGTCCAACTAAGCGGTGATGAATCCCCCGAAGACTGTGCAAAAATACACTTGCCGGTCATCAAAGGGTTTCGTGTGGCCGAGGGTGAAACGGCATTGCGCTTGCGGCTGAGGATGGAGCCTTTCCGGCCATATGTTGCCTATTTCCTATTGGATACCCACCGAAAGAATGAATATGGCGGTACTGGCGAGGTGTTCGACTGGGCGATTGCACGAGAACTGGCCAAAGAATTCCCGCTCTTCTTAGCAGGTGGCCTTTCGCACAAAAACGCCCATCACGCAGCGGAATCCGTCCGCCCGTTTGGATTGGATGTCTCTTCCCGCCTCGAAGAACAGCCCGGAATCAAGGACTTGGATAAAGTGGATGCGTTTATGGAGGTCTGGGCATCTATCCTAAATGAGGTTCCTTAATGCGTTATTTCGTTTTAATGCGTTATTTCGTTTTAATGCGTTATTTCGTTTTTTTTGTTTTCGACAGTTCTAAGTACCGATTGGTGGACGAATGTAGCATGATTCATGTTTGTACAACAGTTCCAAATGTGGTATTTGGGTATGTTTTGCAAAATCAACGGGTTAATCACTTGCTGAAACGGAAAAGATTTCCCCAAACTTGGAAAAATATTTTTGTACATGTACCTTGAAGCTGTACTTTAAGACCCGTACAAATTATACGCTAAGGCCAATACACACGCCTGCAATTTCTAAAATATGTTGCCATGCCCAATTTTACCGTCCGTCCAATTTCCTCCAAACGGGATATGAACCGTTTCATAGACTTTGTGTATGATTTCTACAACGAGAAAGATTATCCCTATGCCGTTCCGCCGCTTCGGATGGATCAAGCGGAAACGTTGAGTCCTAAGAAAAACCCCTTTTTCGAGCATGGGAAAGTACAATGTTTCTTGGCTGAAGACGCTTCGGGGAACATCTTAGGCAGAATTGCAGCCATCGTCAATGGCTCCTACCAAGCGAAATACCAAGACGGGAGCGGCTTTTTCGGCTTCTTTGAGTCGGTGGAGAACTACGAGATCGCAGAGGCATTGTTTAAAGCCGCCGAGGAATGGCTTCGGGCACAGGGCTTAACCAAAATGGGTGGCCCATTGAATCCAACGATCAATGACACGGCGGGCTTATTGGTGGATGGTTTTGACCGCCGCCCATCAGTGATGATGCCCTATAATCCGTCTTATTACGAGGGTTTCCTGAAGCAATATGGTTTTGAGCGTGTAATGACCATGTGGGCTTATTATATCCATCATAAATACCGCGCAAATTTCGAGAAATTAGAGCGCATGATTGGCCTGCTTTATAAGAGGTATCCGGGCTTAAAACTCCGCAATTTAGACATGAAAAACTTCGATCGCGATGCCCAAATTATTAAAGACATCTACAACGAAGCGTGGTCTAATAATTGGGGAAGCGTACCCATGACCGATCACGAGTTTAAGCATTTGGCGGGCTTCCTGAAGATGATTGTAGATCCACGAGTGGTTTTTATCTTAGAATGGGACGGCGAACCTGTTGCTTTTTCCATAACTTTACCCGACTTAAATCAGGTTTTGCGATATGTGAAACGCGGGAGTGTACTCCAAGCACTGCCGCTGATCTTGCGAAATCGCCGCCCCGGAAAAGGCAGCATGATCCACGACGGGCGTACCTTGTTAATGGGCGTCCGGCTGAAGCACCAAGGTAAGGGCTTCGACGCCATTGTTAACCATGCGATCGTAAAATACGGCCCCGAAAATGGCTACGATGGTTCAGAAATGTCTTGGTTATTAGACTCCAATAAGCCAATGGTGAATGCGGCCATCAACTTGGGTGGCGTTAAGGATAAAGAATATGCGATGTTCGAGAAAAACTTCTAATAACGTACCTTCTAAGTTCATCAAGCTATCGTCATGACAGACAGGCTATACAAACCATAAATGGGTAACGTTCGATGTACTTGGTGGGGTACAAAATTAGCCCTCTCGGAGCAGTATCTTTCTATAATAAAGAAAAGTTTAGTAAGCATTGCCTCAAAATCAATATCTTTAACCATTGCCCGCTCATCCTAAGGAAGTCGTTAAGTTACAAGGTTTTTAGTTCAAATCCTCTCAGGAACGTAAGGGCTTCTGGCCCATAATTAAACAGCAGGTCCAAAAGGCTTAAGTCTGGATAGAATCCTGCGTAAACCTGACGGTATATCAAGGTTTCTTGATGAGGGTAAAACACGGAGAAGCCCGATTTCGCCACGAAGGGTGCCGCTTCTTGCGTGGTTAAGAGTGGTTTTTGCCATATTTGTGCAAGTTCTGCAAGGCTTTTCGGCGGCGATTCCCATTCTGACATCTGCTCAATTTCTATATCAAGTTCAAGCATATCACATAGCCACTTTATAGAAGCCGCGTTAAGGTGTGCCAAGGACAAAAACGTTTGTTCAAAAAAAGCGGTTAAAGAAGCTTCGTAATAATCAAACACCGCCGATGACCGATAGTTATTCCGAAGGGTTTTGAGGTGCTGTTCGCGCCATTCGGTTTGTGTTGGCTCGAATGTTACGGCATGGATAGGGCCTCCGAAGCGATAGCGAACGGGGATAGAAAGCCATGTGGTACCGGCATCGGTACGGATCGGGGTGCGGTTTTGGTGAGACTGCCGGCTATACTGAAAAGAATCTGCAAGAATGACCTTGTTTGTGTGTATCAACGTGGCAAAGTAAGAGATTCTTGGGAAGTACTCTGGGAGGCACATAGCAACGTGTGGCATCATGCCAATTCGTTCAGTGGTTGTATTCATGCGGTCGGATGTTCAAGTTACGTGTGCATATGCTTTTCGTAAATGAGTATTTTGGAGAAAAAAATGACGCCCAATCCCTACACTCAAGATCGCTTTTTTCGGTGGACGGTTATCGCCTTTTTGGGAACCATTGGCTTTAGTCTTGTGGGCATGTTGTTGCTCTACATACCGCCTGTTACTGCTTTTTTTGCCCCGGTCTTGTCTTGGCTCATTAAAATCCCAACTTGGATATACATGCTGCTCATGCCCATAACGGTTTGGTTGTTGTACCTACCGTATTTGGGGCTACGTAAGTCACTCTTTTTTTGGGCTTGGGCGGTATTTGTCGGAACGATCATGGAACTTTTGGGGACGGCTACGGGCTTTCCATTCGGAAAATACTTCTATACCGATCTACTTGGGCCTAAAATAATGGATTTGGTTCCTTATTTCATCCCACCTGCATGGTATGCGATGGGTCTTTTGTCTTTCGACTTGGCCACACGGCTTGGCCATGCGGGGATGCAGCGGGTTTTAACGGCCTCCTTGTTTATGGTCTTGTGGGACTTTAGCCTTGATCCGGCCATGAGTTATGCGCAAACGTTTTGGGTATTTCCCGAAGGCGGCTTTTTCTTTGGGATGCCGCCTGAAAACTGGCTTGGTTGGTTTGTATCTGCACTCATCATTATGCTTGGATTCGAGTATTTGGGACGTGGTATCCGTCCTACGCTTACGCCTTGGGTTCCGAGGCTTTGGTTTTTAAATGCGGCTTTTCCGTTTTTGGTCTCGCTTGTTTCGCTTAAGATTGCGGCTTTTTGGTTTGGATTATTCGCTTCCATCCTCCCTCTTTTGGCCGTTTGGGCTTCTGACCATCCCTCCAACCAGAAAGAGCATGACGTATGATGATACCACAGATCAGCGATGCCCGTATTTGGGAGGAGTTTCAGCAGCATTCCCGCACATTTTCGATGGCAACCCGATTTTTGCCGTCGGAGATTAGAACGCCGGTGGCCACTTTATACCTGTATTGTAGGCAAATTGACAATATCGCAGACGAATTGGCATTGACAGCGGGTAAAGAAGAGGCCCTCTTGGCATTGGCGGAAGTAGAAAAAAACCTCGCAGCGATTTTTGAAGGCAAGCCACCAAGGCATCCTTTTTGGGAGCGTTTGGCCGAAATCCATCAAAGGTACGAGCTTTCTTCACCACCCATGTTTGAATTGATCGAAGGAGCAAGATGGGACTTAACCGATCGCCTTATTGCAAATGAAGATGATTTGTTGGCGTATGCAAATTTGGTTGCAGGCAGTGTGGGTGCAATGATGCTCCCTTTTTTGGCTGAAGAAAAGGAAGATCGGGCAATTTTATTGCCAACCGCCCGCGCCCTGGGGAATGCCATGCAACTCACCAATATTATCCGAGATGTGGGGGAAGACCTTAAATCGTTACGTCGCATCTACATTCCGGCCACGTGGATGGATGAGTTCGAGGTTATGCGTAGCGATTTAATGGGCGCGGACATTCCATCCGGTTATCCGTTGCTGATGGAACGTCTTATGCAAATGGCAGAAGAGCGGTATATTGAAGGCTTTAAAGGGATACATCGCCTGCCGAGACGTGTCCGAGGTGGTATTCGGATGGCGGCGCGGTTTTATCGCGAGATCATGAACGAAGTTCGGAGAAATGGGTACAACAATTTGTCTAAGCGGGCTTATGTGCCAAAACAACGCAAAATGCGGCTCATCATAGACAATGATTATTACCGTCGTAGAGATGCCATGCTCCCCAAAAGTATGCCCAACAGCGTTTATCCTCCAATCCACTCCATGACATGAGCAGGTCTCTATTGGGCCGTTTTGGGAGTTCGGCCATGCGTAAGGGATTAGAAAAAGCGATCGAAAGGGTGGTTTTGATGGACGAGGAAAACTTGCCGAACGGGCCAACCATTTTTTATTTAAACCACCACACACATTTTGATGGCCATCTCATTTGGCTGATGATCTTTCATATCCGACGAAAACAAGGCTTGGTTTGGATGGAGCGTTGGGATGAATACCCGTTCTTGGGGCTACTTGGCGCATTACCTTTCCCCAAAGACCAGCCTAAAGCCCGTGTACAAACCCTACATCGTACCATGGCACTGCTAAATAAACATCCCGATTGGGATTTTTATATTTTTCCAGAGGGCATCCAGCATCCACCTGAAGAAGGGATTCTCCCCTTTTCCTCAAAAATCTTACACCGGCTTTCGCGAGAATTGCCCCGATATGTATTCTGTCCGGTTGCCATTCGGGTAACGTGGTGGTCTGGCGAGCGCCCAACCTTACTCCTGAAAATCGGAAGACCACATCCCAAACCGGATGGCCAAGAGGCCCAACGGCTCCAAAACCTGCTCGACGATTTGGCGAAACCACGAACGGGCACGTTTCGGAGACTCTTGGAAAAACCGATTCGCCGCAAAATGGGTTTTGGTTGGATGCGCCGCTTCTTTCGCGATTACCCCAAATGATGCAAGAAACTTTTTGCGGTTAATTGTTTGGTCAAATGTAATAAGACGATGAGATAACGCATATAGACAAACCAACCCCTTCTTATTTTTAGACGAATCGCTTTTATCCCGAAACGGTTACAAGTATATTTAAGCGGTGCTACAAGACAGCACATCGCTCTATTTTTCTGAAATGTGGACGTCGTTGAGTTTTTTAGCCTAACGTGTCCTCCAAAATCTTGACTATGTATAAGTACTTGTTTTTATGCTTCTTATTTGTAGGAAGTATTCAAGCCCAAAACCAAATGATTGTTACGGGTTCCAATATTCGTGTACGTCAGACAGCAGATACTGGCGCACCGGAAATGGGGAAATTGCCCCTTGGAGCGATCGTCACCCAAAAAGGAAAATCGGCAGCGAAGACCTCCGTTGGTGGTAAATCGGATTTTTGGTACCAAATCTCATCGCCCAATTTATCGGGTTGGGTTTTTGGTGGCTTCTTAAAACCTTATGTTGCTGCTCAAAAAAACCTTATTTACACAGAGCTTATCCGGTCGAGGTTGTCTTCTGAAGCAACAAACTTTTTAGACGAGGCGGACTTGGTTGTTTTTACCGAAAGGGCCATACGCGAGGTTAAAGCACCACAACTTTTAGGCGAATTAGAAATGAGCCGCTTGCTGGCCATACAACGTGCTGCAAAGCTGATGATGATGGATACAGAGACGGGAACCTACCCAGAACCATACAAAACTTGGGTACAACGTCATGAAGGTAAATCTTTGTTCTATGACGAAATCTCGGCACAGTACTTGTTGAGTACCAAGGACTTTTGGGCTTTGGCCACCAAATACAAAAATGCGGCAATCGGCGAACGGATCGCATGGGAAGCCTCATTGATTCCATTAGGTGGCGAGTGTGAAGGCGACTTGTCGTGTAACTTAGGCTCTCTTGACCTCACGCTGGGCGAGTATTTGCGCCGGTATCCCAAAGGGGCGCACGTCAGAGAAGCACTTAACCAAATTTCCGAGTGGCTAACCAGTTTGATGCAGATAGACGAATCTATGGCGGATGAGTTTTTCTATCCCGGACAAAGAAAAGACTTTCTTCCAAACTACAATGCACTACGGCGGGCGGTAAATGGAACCATCAATCCGATAAAAGCGGAGGTTTTAGACCTACTTACCCAATTGGATAAGAAGGTCAAGTAAATATCCTTGTGCTAAAGCCGAACGCCAGAGTCTGCCTACTTATGCAGGCTCTTTTTTTGATCCCACGACCGTTCATACCACATGAAGTTATATCCGCAGAACATTATACATAAACTTGGTTTCGATCTTCTCCAACAAAAATTAGATGCTTATACCCTAAGCCGTATGGGGCAAGAACGGGTCGAGGAAATGCAGCCGTCTTCCGCCCTTCCGGTGGTAAAGCACAGTTTAAGACAAACTTCTGAAGCGCAAGCCGTCCTTTCGTTTGATGATGCGCTACCGCTCACATCCTTACCAGATATCCGGGAAGTGATGCGTTTTATCTTGCCCGAAGGGGCGTTCATGCAGCCCGAAGCCCTCCTTGGGGTTGGACATATTTTGGGCAATACCCGACGGCTTAAGTCCTACCTTGATGCGCGACGGAGCAAATATCCGGCCTTGCACGAAATTGCCAATGACCTCCAACCACAAAAAAATGTGGAACGACGAATTGGCGATACCGTGGACGATGCCGGACAGATTAAGGATGATGCCTCGCCAGAATTGCGGCGGATTCGCCGAAGCATTTTACGCATACAAGGGGAGCTACGTTCACGGGTGATGTCCGAACTCCGGCGGGCAGAAAAAGAAGGTTTCGCCGCCGATGACCAGCCTACCATCCGGAATGGACGTCTGGTTATTCCCGTAAAAGCAGAGGCCAAGCGCAAAATTACGGGCTTCCTGCATGATGTCTCCGCGACCGGGCATACCGCTTATATTGAACCTGCGGCGGTGATGGAACTCAACAACGACCTGCGCGAGCTGGAAACCGAGGAAAGGCGTGAAATTGAACGCATCCTCCAAGCCGTCTGTGCCGAACTTCGCACCGTTGCACCTGATATTCTGAACAATGTGGAAGCCTTGGGTTTGTTCGATTTTATTTTAGCGAAAGCAAAATTGGCCAATGCCTTGGGTGGAATGGTTCCGCACGTAAATGATCGCGGGGTATTTAAGCTGAAGAAAGCCAAAAACCCGATGCTGATCCTGCGATATGCCCAAGCAAAAAAGGAAATTGTGCCTTTAGACCTCACGTTGGGAGAACATTTCAGGTCGTTGATCATTACGGGGCCTAATGCAGGTGGGAAATCTGTTGCCATGAAAACCGTGGGCCTGCTTGCCCTGATGGTGGCACATGGAATCCCGATCCCGTGCAATGGGGATGCCTCCGATGTCTGCTTGTTTACAGGGATTTATGCAGATATTGGCGACGAGCAAAGCATCGAAAACGATTTGTCCACGTTTAGTTCCCACCTCACACACCTACGCCATATGCTGGCAGTTGCAGATGGGGGGGCGTTGATTTTGATTGACGAAGCCGGAACCGGAACCGATCCGGCGGAGGGCGCGGCACTTTCTCAGGCAATGCTGGAACATTTCCACAGGGTGAATGCCACTGTGATCGTTACAACGCATCATGGCGCGCTGAAGGTTTTTGCGCATGAAACCCAAGGCATCGAAAACGGTGCGATGAGCTTCGACGAGGCGAATATAACGCCTACCTATCGGCTGCAAACAGGTATCCCCGGCTCGTCTTATGCCTTTGAGATGGCCGAACGCCTGCAACTGCCACCAGAAACCATTGCACGTGCCCGTAACCTGATGGGCACGCAACAAGCCTCTTTTGAAAACCTGTTGCACGACTTCGCCCGAAAAAACGAGCACCTAACAGAGCAACTCAAAGCACTTGATGTAGAAAAAGCGGGACTCGAAGCCAGCCGGAAGAAGTTTGAGGAACGGAGGCTACATCTGGAACAAGTGAAAGACCAAATCCGAAAAGATGCCCTAAACGAAGCCCAAAAGGTCTTGAACCAAGCAAATGCAGAGGTGGAACGTACCATCCGCGAGATTCGTGAAGCCCAAGCCGAAGCCGAACGTACCAAGGTCGCACGCCAGCAGTTGGAGGCAACCAAAGACCTCGTCAAAAGGTATCAACTCAATTTGGACAAACGTACCAAAGCCAGAGAAGAACAACAAGAGGCGCAAAGACAACAAGAAGTACAAAGACAACGAGAAGTACAAAGACAGCAAGGGGCAAAGACAACACCACTAAAAAAGGAGCAAAAACCAATTAAGGAAGCCTCAAGCACCATCCGCGTAGGAGATCAAGTGGTTGTTGGCGAGGGAACAACACCCGCTGAAGTCTTGGAGATCGTAGGCAAAAATGCGTTGGTTGCGCAAGGCTCTATGAAAGTCAAAGCCAATCTAAACCAACTCCGCAAAGTCGCTGGCCCAAGGAAGCAAACGGTCACGGTTCGTCATCAATATTCCCCAACCGACGTACTATCCGTTGGACGTGCCCGCGTCCACTTAGACATTCGCGGCCAGCGGGTAGAGGATGCCAAAATAACCATTACCCAATTTTTGGATGATGCCATTGCGGCAAACCTGAACCGCGTGGAGATTTTGCATGGCACAGGAACGGGTGCGCTACGCATGGTGCTCAAAGAAATGCTTGCACATTACGAGGGCGTTTCACGGTTCGAGGAAGCACCTTGGGACTTGGGCGGGCCGGGCGTTACGTATGTGTGGCTGGCGTAAGGGAGGACATTTCCAGAGGGCGGTTTTTCGTTTGGATGATCTCGGCGGCAATACTAACCGCAATTTCCATCGGGGTTTTGGAATGGATGCGCAATCCGATAGGCGTGCGGATTTCTGCCAACATCTCTTTGGAGAAGCCCTCTTTTTTCAGCTTTTGGAGGAGTGTTTTCATTTTGGTAGCACTCCCCAAAACCCCGAAGTAGGCGAATTTTCGCCCTAAAAGTTGGCGCATCACCAATTCGTCGGTTGCAAAGCCAAAAGTCATGACCACCACATACGCCTGATCACATTCCGGAAGGTACTGCGCTATTTCGGTATAATCCGTAATGGTGATTTGGTCGGCAAAATGATTTTCGGTAATGGTATTCAACGCGGGGCGGTTATCAAAAAGATGCACAAAGAACCCAAGCCGCGACATCAATTCCGACAAGGCCAATCCGCAGTGCCCCCCGCCAATCAAAAGGAGTAGCGGCCGTTGGTCCAATTTTTCGGTGTATGTGAAGTCCATTCCTTCTTGAGAGAAATCATGGCTTGAAGTTGGCGCTTCTTCCAGAAAATGTAATCCTGTTGGGCAAATGGATAAACCACTACAACGGTTTTTTACGCCATTGGCTATTTTTATTATAGCCTCTAAGTCTTTATATAACAAGGTTATGCAAGCAATAGTTTGTTCACCAGAGCAGATCATCCCACTGGCTTCAGACGCATTTTTCCGGTGAACTTGCCTGCGAAGTTTTACGACGCCATCGTTTTCTTTTTGTGCCCTCACTGCCGTCACCATGTTCATTTCCATCAGCCCGCCACCAATGCTCCCCCAAAGGTCATCGTCCGTGACAGCCATTTTAAAGCCAACCCGTCCGGGGCTACTTCCTAAACTGTGAACCACCACTAATAAGGTTACAGGGCGGTATAGCACGAGGGCGTCAACAATTTTCTGCCAAAAAGCAGCATCCATAAAGATCTTTTTTAGGAGTTGAAGTTGCTCAGCGACACACCATTTTCAGGGGTATGAAGATACGTATAAATCCAATGACGGTGATCCGAAGTAAGAATGGTTTGATCTAAGCGAAACACACCACTTTCCATCAGCACAGGGTGGCACGTAGGATTGTAATAAATGACCATCAAGGGCCGGTCTTCCCGCAACAAAGAGGCCGTGAGATGCCGCACAACACACCGCATTACCTTTTCGGGAAATGGATTGAAAAAATAGACGTGCGTAAAACGGTCAAAATCCAAAAAACGGGCGGCATCTGCATGATGTATAAAAATGTCCTTGTTCAAAATTTGCATGTTCCGACGGCCAATATTGACCAATTTGGCAGAAAGTTCCACGCCTTCCACAGTCCCGAATCCGGCCTTTTTGAACAATAACAATGTTGCCCCTTTGCCACAACCAAGGTCTATAATGGCTTCTTTTTTGTGTGGTTTTAGGGTTTTTAGCAGTTTTTTTAACGCTGGTAACTCGGCAGAGGACTCATACCAATACCCATTTTCAAACGGTATGCCTGTTTCGTCATTGTACATACTGGCCATAAGGTCTATACCACGTCTTCGGTGGATCGCCGTGTTGATTTTTCTAATCAGGCGTTGAAAAAAGCCCATCCGACTCCTTACCTTGCAGGTTCATTTGTGTTGATCCACCCAAGATATGACAAATACGTTCTTTTGTTATGTAGAATCTCCGATTGGCTTGCTTGAACTGCGGGCAGATTCCGAGAACGTCACCGCCATCTATTTTGAAGGCGGGAAGGGCGCTTCTCCGGTTCGGCAGCCCCAAAATAACGTGCAACCGCCGCCAATCCGGTTGGCGATAGCGGAACTCCATGCCTATTTTTCGGGTCATCTAAAAACGTTCACCTTTCCAATGCAACAAACAGGAACGGCTTTTCAGCAGAAGGTTTGGGCAGAATTGACCCATATCCCATATGGAGAAACCCTTACGTATTTGGAACTTTCGAGGAGAATTGGGGACATAAAAGCCATTAGGGCTGTGGGAACCGCCAATGGTCGGAATAACCTAAATATTGTGGTGCCCTGCCATCGGGTGATTGGTCAAAATGGTCAATTAACAGGTTATGGAGGCGGATTGTGGCGGAAAGATTGGCTCCTGAAGCATGAGGCCAAATGGGCAAAAGGCGTCCTTACGCTGTTTTAATCGCTCGCATAGTCGTGCCTTAGCTTCCTCGAAGGTCTGTTTTATTCAAGCGCAAATAATGTTAGAAATACGTGCTTGGAAATTGGGAAAACCCTTCGCAGATACAAAGTATTCGCGGATACGAATGAAAAAATTTTTCAATCAATAGCACCAACAGTGCCCTTTGTTGCCCATGTGCTTACAGATAGGGCATCAACAATTCAAGCAGTTTTTATATTAAAAAATGAGATAGACCAATTTTCAATACTATTATACCAACATAATGGCAATGTCAAATTACATGAAGAGAATTAATGAAGTGTTTGGAAGTAAAAGAAGTTAAATAAACTGTGCTGGCCAATGATAAACTGGGTAAAAAGTACAACATCGTCCGACACTTATTAAAAGAGGAAACATGACAAGCATAGCACAACGACAAGAATTACAAGCCAAAATTTGGAAAATAGCCAACGAGGTGCGCGGCTCGGTGGACGGTTGGGATTTTAAACACTTCGTGTTGGGCGCACTTTTCTACCGCTTTATCAGTGAAAATTTTACCAATTATATTGAAGGCGGTGATGAAAGCATCAAATATGCAGATTTGGCGGATAGTGTCATAACGTCCGATATAAAAGATGATGCCGTCAAAACCAAAGGCTATTTTATTTATCCCAGTCAGCTTTTTGTGAATGTGGCTAAAACGGCGAATACTAACCCCGACCTCAATACTGACCTAAAAGCCATTTTTGATGCCATCGAAAGTTCCGCTAATGGCTATGATTCCGAACAAGATATAAAAGGGCTTTTTGCCGATTTTGATACCACAAGCACCCGTTTGGGCAATGCTGTTCCCGACAAAAACAGCCGCTTGGCTGCCGTCCTGAAAGGCGTGGAAGAATTGAATTTTGGCCATTTTGAAGACAATCAAATTGACCTTTTTGGCGATGCGTATGAGTTTTTGATTTCCAATTATGCCGCAAATGCCGGTAAATCGGGCGGCGAGTTTTTTACGCCGCAACACGTTTCCAAACTCATTGCGCAACTCGCTATGCACAAGCAAGAGAAGGTCAATAAAATATATGACCCGGCGGCGGGTTCGGGTTCGTTGCTGTTACAAGCCAAAAAGCATTTTGATAATCATATCATTGAGGAAGGTTTTTACGGGCAGGAAATCAATCATACCACCTATAATTTGGCGCGTATGAATATGTTTTTGCACAATGTCAATTACGATAAGTTTAATATCGCGCTCGGCAATACGCTCATAGACCCCCAGTTTGGCGATGAAAAACCCTTTGATGCCATTGTGTCAAATCCGCCTTATTCTATCAAATGGATTGGCGACGATGACCCGACGCTCATTAATGACGACCGTTTCGCGCCGGCGGGTGTCCTTGCGCCTAAATCAAAAGCCGATTTTGCCTTTGTTCTCCATGCCCTTAGTTATCTGTCGGGTAGGGGCAGGGCGGCGATTGTCTGTTTCCCCGGTATCTTTTATCGGGGTGGGGCAGAGCAGAAGATTAGAAAATACCTTATTGACAATAACTTTATAGAAACCGTCATTGCCGTTGCACCGAATTTGTTTTTTGGCACGTCCATAGCCGTTACGATTTTGGTATTGTCTAAAAATAAAACGGAGAACAAAACCCAGTTTATTGATGCAAGCGGCGAAGGGTTTTTTAAAAAAGAAACCAATAATAATGTGCTGACAGATGCCCATATCGAAAAGATTATGGACATTTTTGATAAAAAAGAAGATGTACCACACGTAGCGGTTTCTATTGATAATTCTCAAATTGCCGAAAATGATTATAACCTCTCCGTTAGTTCTTATGTGGAAGCCAAAGACACACGCGAAAAGGTGGATATTCAGCAATTAAATGCGGAAATTGCCAAAACCGTAGAGAAAATAAATGCGCTGCGGACAAGTATTGATGCTATTATTAATGAAATTGAAGCATAAAAAACAAAATACTACAAAATGGAAAAAGACACAATTGTAAAATTAAACAAGCTTTTTGAGGAATACGCTTACGAGCAAGACGGTATTGAATATTGGCTGGCACGTGAATTACAAAAACTTTTAGGATATTCCGATTGGCGTAATTTTTTAAATGCCATCAATAAAGCCAAAGAAAGTTGTGAAACTACAGGTGAAGCGGTTTCTGACCATTTCGTTGATGTCACCAATATGGTCAAAATTGGTTCAGGAGCAGAACGGAAGCAAGAAGACATAATGCTTACACGCTACGCCTGTTACCTTATTGCCCAAAATGGCGACCCCAAGAAAGAGCAAATTGCTTTTGCACAAAGTTATTTTGCCATTCAAACCCGCAAGCAAGAATTATTAGAAGAACGTATCCAACTGATGGAGCGTTTACAAGCACGAGAAAAATTGGCAATTACTGAAACCGAACTTTCCAAAAACATCTACGAAAGAGGCGTTGATAATTCGGGGTTTGCCAGAATTAGAAGCAAAGGCGATTGGGCATTATTTGGCGGTTACAATACCAGCGATATGAAACGCAAATTAGGCATCAAAGAAAACAGACCTTTAGCCGATTTTTTACCCACTATTACCATTACAGCCAAACAGTTGGCTACCGAAATTACCAATTTTAACGTAAAGAAAAGCAACCTAACAGGCGAAAGCAATATCACTACCGAACATATTAAAAACAACAAAGACATTAGAACCCTTTTGGGCAAAAATGATATTCAGCCCGAAGATTTACCCGTAGAAGAAGATATTAAAAAACTCGAACGCAGGGTAAAAACCTTAGACAAAGAAATAGCAAAGAAAAATCTAAAGGATAAACCATGAAGTATTTACATAAATTATTAAACGGCGCAGAGGTCGAGTGGAAAAATTTGGGGGAAGTGGCTGACTTAAAGCGAGGTACAACTATTACCGCAAAAACAAAAAACGCAGGTAATATTCCTGTAATTAGCGGCGGTCAGAAACCAGCATACTATAACTCTGAATATAATCGAGAAGGCGAAACTATTACTGTTGCAGGAAGTGGGGCTTACGCAGGTTTTGTCATGTATTGGAATCAACCAATATTTGTATCGGACGCATTTTCTGTTATACCTTATCCTACAATTTTGAATACGAAGTATGTTTTTCATTTTTTGTTAAATAATCAAGCATGGATACATAATCTTCAAAAAGGTTCTGGTGTGCCTCATGTTTACCCAAAAGATTTAGCACAACTCCCAATCCCCATACCCCCCCTCTCAGTACAAAAAGAAATTGTCCGTATTCTCGACAGTTTTACGGAGCTTACAGCGGATCTTACAGCGGAGCTTACAGCGCGGAAAAAGCAGTATGCGTATTATCGGGAAAAGTTGCTTTCTTTCGATACCACGAAAGGCACGAAAAACACGAAAAATGTGGAGTGGAAGGCGTTGGGGGAGGTTGGGGAGTTCGTTAGAGGTAATGGGTTACAGAAAAAAGACTTTACTGAAACTGGCGTTGGGTGTATTCACTATGGTCAAATTTACACGTACTACGGAACATATGCGGATAAAACTAAAACATTTGTTTCTGAAGAATTTGCTAAGAAAGCACGTAAGGCAAAATGTGGAGATTTGGTTATAGCAACTACAAGTGAAAATGATGAAGATGTTTGTAAGGCAGTAGCTTGGTTGGGAAAAGAAGAAATAGCAGTTAGCAGTGATGCTTGTTTTTATACTCATAATTTGAATCCAAAATATGTTGCTTATTTTTTTCAAACTGAACAATTTCAAAAACAAAAGAGGTCTTTTATAACAGGTACAAAAGTCAGACGTGTAAATGCGCATGATTTAGCGAAAATTAAAATCCCCATTCCACCCCTCGAAGAACAAGCCCGCATCGTCTCAATCCTCGACCAATTCGACACGCTGACGAGTTCGATTAGTGAGGGGTTGCCGAAGGAGATTGAGTTGCGGAAAAAGCAGTATGAATATTATCGGGATATGTTGTTGACGTTCCCCAACCACGAAAAGCACGAAAAGCACGAAAAGAAAATAAATTTCGTGTAATTCGTGTATTTTGTGCCTTTCGTGTATTTTGTGTATTTCGTGGTTAAAAAAAATCGTGTATTTCGTGGTTAAAAAAAATCGTGTATTTCGTGGTTAAAAAAATAAAAAACAAACCTATATGACCGATAAAATTATTTACAAATCAGAATCTTACGCGATTCAAGGAGCTATTTTTGAGGTGTACCGCACCATGGGTTGTGGTTTTTTAGAAGCAGTTTACCAAGAATGCTTAGAAAAAGAATTACGGTTTCGCAGCATCCCGTTTATTGCTCAACCAGAATTAAGGCTATCTTACAAAGGAGAGACCTTACTTCAAAAATATAGACCAGACATTATTTGCTACGATAAAATCATTTTAGAACTTAAAGCAGCAAAGCAAACAGTCCCAGAGCATGAGGCACAACTCATCAACTATCTCAGAGCCACTCAAATGAAATTAGGGTTGCTCGTCAATTTTGGTACATATCCCCATGTAAATATTATTAGATTAGCACTTTAATTTTTTGTGTCATTTATAGCGCTTAATACTTAAAATATGAGTTACAACACCATAGCAGAATCCAATAACTTCATTGTATTGGATAATTACACGAAATACTCGGAGGTAAATGATGTCGTTACCGCCTATCAAACGGAAGCTGCTTTGGAGAAGGAATTTATTCAAGACCTTGTCCATCAAGGCTACGAATACCTTTCTAACTTAACGACACCTGAAGCGATGTTGGCGAATGTGCGCGTGCAGCTACAAACGCTCAACAATATGGTGTTTTCGGATGCCGAATGGAAGCGTTTTGTTGAGGAGTATTTGGATAAACCCAGCGACAACCTTGTAGAAAAAGCAAGGAAAATCCACGATAACCATATCTACGATTTTGTATTTGATGATGGGCATATCCAAAATATTTATTTAGTGGATAAAAAGACCATTGCCCGCAACAAAGTACAGGTCATTTCCCAATTTGAACAAAAAGGCACGCACGCCAATCGGTATGACGTGACGATTTTGGTGAATGGCTTGCCTTTGGTACAAGTAGAACTCAAAAAGCGGGGCGTGGCTATCCGCGAAGCGTTCAATCAAGTTCACAGATATTCCAAAGAAAGTTTAAATAGTGAAAATTCACTGTTTAAATACATTCAGATTTTTGTTATCTCAAACGGTACGGACAGTCGCTACTTTGCGAATACCGTTGAACGCAATAAAAATAGCTTTGATTTTACGATGAATTGGGCAAAGTCTGATAATTCCCTCATTAAAGACCTGAAAGACTTTACCGCAACTTTTTTTCAAAAAAATACCCTGTTAGATGTGCTACTTACCTATTCTGTATTTGACTCAAGTGATACGTTGCTCATTATGAGGCCATATCAAATTGCAGCAACAGAAAGAATTTTATGGAAAATAAAAAGTTCTTACGAAACAAAGAAATGGTCAACGAATGAAGGAGGTGGCTATATTTGGCACACAACCGGTTCGGGAAAAACATTAACGAGTTTTAAAGCGGCTCGTTTAGCCACGGAATTAGATTTTATAGACAAAGTATTTTTTGTAGTGGATCGCAAAGACCTTGATTATCAGACCATTAAAGAGTATCAGCGTTTTTCCCCCAATAGTGTGAATGGCTCTGATAGCACAGCAGGACTAAAAAGAAACATTGAAAAAGACGATAATAAAATCATTGTCACCACCATACAAAAACTAAATAACCTCATGAAAACAGAGGGTGATTTGGCGATTTTCCAAAAGCAAGTGGTGTTTATTTTTGATGAATGTCATCGCTCCCAGTTTGGTGAAGCACAAAAGAATTTGAAAAAGAAATTTAAAAAATACTATCAATTTGGTTTTACAGGCACGCCAATTTTTCCGCAAAATGCTTTAGGTGCCGAGACAACCGCAAGTGTATTTGGGCGTGAGTTGCATTCCTATGTTATCACGGATGCTATTCGTGATCAAAAGGTTTTGAAATTTAAAGTTGACTATAATGACGTTCGGCCACAGTTTAAGAGCTTAGAAACTGAAATAGATGATAAAAAACTCAGTGCTGCCGAAAACAAAACGGCTTTACTTCACCCTGCTAGAATAAAGGAAGTAGCCCAATATATCTTACGGAACTTCAAGATTAAAACACACAGAAATTATGGAAGCAACAAAGGTTTTAATGCCATGTTTGCCGTAAGTAGTGTGGATGCTGCCAAATTATATTATGAGGAATTAAACAACCTACAAAAAGAGGGCGACAAACCTTTAAAGATTGCAACTATTTTCTCTTTTGCTGCCAATGAAGAACAAAATGCGATAGGGGATATCGTAGATGAAACCTTTGAACCTTCTACAATGGATGTTACTGCCAAAGAGTTTTTAACGAAAGCTATCAATGATTATAATGCCCTGTTCAAAACGAATTATAGCGTTGACAGTAATGAGTTTCAGAATTATTATCGTGACCTTGCCAAACGTATAAAGAACAAAGAGATGGATTTAATCATTGTCGTAGGAATGTTTCTTACGGGTTTTGATGCGCCTACCTTGAATACCCTTTTTGTTGATAAGAATTTGCGTTATCACGGCTTGATACAAGCATTCTCAAGAACCAATCGAATATATCCCAATAAATCGTTTGGGAATATTGTAACATTCAGAGATTTAGAACAGGCCACCATTGATGCAATTACGCTTTTTGGAGATAAGAATACAAAAAATGTGGTGCTGGAAAAGAGCTATAAAGAATATTTAGACGGGTTTACGGACATTATTACAGGTGAAGCCCGTAGAGGTTATGTGGAAGTAGTAAAAGAGTTAAATGAGAAATTTCCTAATCCTGATGACATTGTAACGGAAAAGGATAAAAAAGACTTTGCAAAACTCTTTGGCGAATACTTGCGGGTAGAAAATATCTTGCAGAATTATGATGAATTTACTCATCTAAAAGCCCTTCAAGAAATAGACACCAATAATGCTGAAGCGGTTGAAGCTTTTAAAGAAGTGCATTTTGTTACAGATGAAGATTTTACAGCCATGCAAGGGATAACTTTGCTGACAGACCGCAGTGTTCAAGATTACCGTTCCACTTACAATGATATTCGAGAGTGGCTAAGACGAGAGAATGGCGGAAAAACGGCAGAAACCTCAAAAGTTAATTGGGACGATGTTGTTTTTGAAGTGGACTTACTCAAATCGCAAGAAATAAACTTGGATTATATCCTTGAATTATTATTTGAACACAACAAAAAGACCAAAGATAAAGCGGCTTTAGTAGAAGAAATGCGGCGATTAATTCGGGCAAGTATCGGCAACCGAGCCAAAGAAAGTTTAGTCGTTGATTTTATTAATGAAACAAACCTTGATTCCATAAAAGACAAAGCCAGTATTATAGATTCATTTTTTCAGTTTGCTCAACGAAAGCAGAAAGCGGAAGTATTGGAAGTAATTATAGAAGAGAATCTTAATATAGAAGAAGCCAAGCGTTACATCGCAACTTCTTTAAAGCGAGGATATGCCAGCGAAAACGGAACAGAATTGAATGCTATTTTACCTAAAATGAGTCCTTTAAACCCTCAGTATTTGAAAAAAAAGCAAAGTGTTTTTCAGAAAATAGTATTGTTCGTGGAAAAGTTTAAAGGAATTGGAGGGCAATTATATTGAGCCAGTCTTTAACTTATGCCAATGCCAATTAGGTAGAATTATTGTTTATATTACTCGTTTTTAACCTTTTAGGTGTTGATAAGAGCAATGCGAACGGACGAAGTAGCATCAACCTTTCAACACAACGTTGATGGATAAAGCATGTGCTTAAATCCGAATTGGAATAAGATAGAGACGATATCAATAGATAAAATACACTTTTAATTTAATTGCTGTAAATGGTTTGGCGTACAGACACAAAAAAAGCGTTCTATATCGAACGCTTTTTGATGGACTATCGTTTTTGCAAGTCGTTCAGTTTACATAAACCGCTTGGTCTGGTAGTTCTACGATTGGATTCTTACCAAACTTAATGAGGGTGCGATAATGCGACCCCACAGCTATAGCAAACGTATCATGTTCGTGGTAAGGAACCCCATATTTTTTAGCCACCTCCTTCACAATCGGGCTGATTTGGGGATAATGCACGCTACAAACTTTGGGGAAAAGGTGGTGCTCAATTTGGTAATTCAACCCACCAATGTACCATGAAAGCAGTTTATTGCGTCGCGCAAAGTTGGAGGTGGTTTCCATTTCGTGCACCAACCAATGATTGTGGATAAGGCCGGTATCATCATATTCAGGATGGTCGGTTTCTTCAACAACATGCGCCAACTGAAAAACCACGCCCAAGATAAGCCCCGCAGTAAGGTGAGCCGTTAGAAAACCAATCAAAAACTGCCACCATGTGATGTCGAGGATCATCAGTGGTAAGACAATTTGATAGGCTACGGTCACGGTTTTCATAATCCACAGCGTTGCCCACTCTTTCATCGGGTGTTTTTTATTGACATAAGGCCCTAATTTTTTGGCAAAAAAGTATTTAAAGTCCTTGACGACCAACCAAAAAACCGTTGCAAAAGAATATGCTGGAAAGGCCAAAATATGCTGAAAGCGGTGTATGGTTTTATGTGGCGTATGGGGAGAGAGGCGAACAAATGCCGCAACTTCCAAGTCCTCGTCATGCCCATGAACATTGGTATAGGTGTGGTGGATGACGTTGTGGGTAATTTTCCACATATAGCCATTAGCGCCGAGCATGTCGAACGTCAACCCTAAGATCCAATTTAAGCGTTCGTTGGAGGAATACGCGCCATGAAGTGCATCGTGCGAAATGGAGAACCCTATACCGGCCATAGATATGCCAAGCAGAACACAAAGTCCCCACATTTGCCAAAGACTGAACCCTCCAAAAAGGATCAACAGATAACATGAAACGAATGCACCCAAAATGATGATGGTTTTCATGACCATTTCTATATTTGCGTGTTTCGAGAGGTTGTTTTGCTCGAAGTACTCGTTTACCCGTTGTTTGACCTCTATGGTAAAGGCACGGGCGAGTGTGTTATCGAAGCGAACTTTGACTTTTGCCATAAGGTTAGCAGGTTAATTATGGAACGATAAAACAATACATTAGCCATTTTTTTTAAAAAAACCTAATAAGGATTTGGCAAATTTTATTCACCCCAAAGATTATTTCGTTTAATGGCGATAGAAGACCAAATGTTTTGGCGTGTAGTAACCCGAACAATGTAGGAGCCTTGGGGTAAATGAGGAACTTCGATCGCGATTTGTCGTGAAGCAGCGGTGGCCTCCCATGCTTGCGAAAACACTTCACGGCCTAAAAGGTCAAAAACATGGACGTTTACAGGCGAAATAATTGCGTTTTGGAGGTCTATCGTAAAACGATCTGTGATAGGGTTTGGAAAAATGGTGATATTGGGTACGACAGTAGTAGGAACCTCGTTGGTTACATTAGGCTTAACGGGTACAAAGAGGGGCGTTGCCGCAATAAATCCGCCATTCTCCGCGCCAAAAATCAATCTTCTCGGAAAGAAGGTCTGGGGGGATACGGTTATAGATGTTGGCGTGGTGTGTCGAAGGTTGAACGCTTCTTGTCTTATACCGCGAAAAGGCTTGCTGAAGGCGTCCTTTTCTTGGGGTTGCCAGTGGGCTTCTGCGTTTTCTGTCGCAATGTTTTTATATACCCAGACGCCGTCTCTTTCACTGCCCACCATTAAGTATGCAGGCCATGCGCCCTTGTTCCTGCGGCTATAATGAATAAAAGCTGGTTTGCTAAATCCTTTTACGTTAAGTCCTAAGTAGTTTTCGGTCTCTTTTATAAAATTTGGCGCTTTAGGCGTACCTATATTATTATAGCGTATCAGGTCTCCGGCGGCATTGCCCACCAAGAGGTCTAAGTCCCCGTCGTCGTCTAAATCAGCAAGGGCTGGTGCGCTATTTGTTCCTACAAAAATATTTGCGTAGGTGCGGCTAATTTCTATAAACCCATTGGGTTCGTCATTTTGATAATAGCGAATGCGGCCATTTTGCATTCCGAGTAACAAATCCTCGTCGCCGTCGCCGTCCAAATCTCCGAAGGCTGGCGCCAAGTTATACGCACCTTCTATCTTCAAGAAATGAGCATCTTTAAGGCGGTATTCAGGGGCGTTTTGCAGTCCGGTGGCTTCAAAAAGCGTCAAACGTCCAAAATTAGGCGATCCCACTTGGTCTTCATTCCCAACCACCAAGTCCAAATCGCCATCGCGGTCAACATCAAAAAATGCAGGGGTACTTTTTTCTCCGACATCCGGCACATAAAGATACCGCTTGGTTTGAAGGTTATAAACAGGCTTTGTTTTGCTTCCGGTATTGCGATAAAAATAAAGATTCTGGATGGCATCGCCTTGTAAATCCATACAAAAACCACCTTGAACCGCCACAAACATATCTTCATCTCCGTCAAAGTCTTCGTCGCCAAAAGCTGTTACATTAAAGCCCGACGTTTGTAGGTCAAGCCCCGGAATGATAAAGGTGGGGTATTGTTGTTCGGCTTTCGGGAAGGTAAACGCAGGTTCTTTGCAGGTTCCGATGTTTTCAAGTTGGAGCAAGCCCGCGATGAAGGTGTCTGTCCAGAGGATATCGGGTTTTTCGTCACCATTTAGATCGTGGAAGGAAATGGTTGCCGCGCCGTGTCGCCCAGACTTTGAGAGGGCCGCTCCACTGCAATAGGTTCCAAGGAGTGAAATACCGGCAAATACATCTGAGCGGCGGGTAAACTTGGGCAATCCGTTATCCGAGCGCCCCACTTGCTCATAAAAGGTGATGGTTCCCGATTGGTTTGTGGTGAAGTAATCGCGATCGCTGTCACAGTCTATGTCTGTAAATTGAGGGATCGAACCAATCTCAGAAAAAACCGGTTTTCCCTCCGTATCCAATAAGATTTCCGTCTTTTTGATTGTTTCAAACTGGTTGTTGACCCTGCTAAATTCCCAGACCTGTATATCATTAAAGCCATTGGCGGCAAACAAGAAGTACACGTTGTTGGCTTCAGGCCAGATTTGAAACCAATTCCCAGAAGCCACCTCCGGAAAGGCGTTCAAGTGTTCCAAGACCAAGCCCTCGATGGCGTCATTCCGAAAAAACAAGAGTTGATCGGGCTGATTTTGTAAAAAAAGGTCTGGGCGTCCATCTCCCGTAACGTCTATCCATTGCAACAGCGGTGCTTGAAGCCCGCCAATAGGCCAAGAACGAAAGGGAAGGCCATCCGCATCCGAGACCTGTAAAGATTCTACTAAAAAGTTCTGGGCCTGAAGGACGCCCACGGAGCGCCCAAAGCAGCAAAAAAGGATGAGTGTTCTGAAAAAAATGCTGCGCAACATTCCAATTTGGTTTTGGTTCATCAGAAATGTACAACCCAATTCAGAAAGCCGCAAGAAGAGCGCATCGGGTTTCAGGATTTTAAAAGCGATTCCTATAAAGTTCTTCATCCCATAGCGCAATCGTATTTCGTATATTAATAAGCTAACCAAAATCTAAAGAACCCCCAAAACCACAGCCGAATTTATGGCAGACGAATTGAACGAAAACGACCTCCCTTCCGACGAAAGTCAAGACGCCAATACCCCTCGCATTGTCCCGATTAATATAGAAGAAGAGATGAAAGCGGCCTACATTGACTATTCAATGTCGGTAATTGTAAGCCGCGCTTTGCCCGATGTGCGGGATGGCCTGAAGCCCGTACACCGTCGGGTATTGTATGGGATGGACGAGCTTAGCATGGGCGCCGGGAAGGCTTACAAAAAAAGCGCACGTATCGTAGGGGATGTTTTGGGTAAATATCATCCGCATGGCGACTCTGCGGTCTATCAGACGATGGTACGGATGGCGCAAGATTTTGCCATGCGCTACCCATTGGTGGATGGGCAAGGAAACTTTGGCTCGATAGATGGCGACTCGGCGGCGGCCATGCGTTATACCGAGGTCCGAATGACACGCCTTGCCGAGGAAATGCTTCGTGATTTGGGGAAGGAAACGGTGGACTTTGTGCCCAACTTTGATGGTTCTTTGGATGAGCCAGAGGTCTTACCGGCTGCCATACCCAACCTGCTCCTCAATGGTTCTTCGGGAATTGCCGTCGGGATGGCTACCAATATCCCACCCCATAATTTGGGCGAATTGGTGGATGGTATCATCGCCTATATCGAGGACAACGAGATCACCATCCCAGAACTCATGAAATTCATTCCCGCACCCGATTTCCCAACGGGAGCCATCATTTATGGAACGACCGGCGTGAAGGAAGCCTATCTCACTGGGCGCGGACGGGTGGTGGTACGGGCCAAAATGCACGAAGAGACCATACACGGGCGCTCGGCATTGGTGGTTTCGGAAATACCGTATCAGGTGCTAAAATCGGGGATTATTGAGAAAATTGCGCAATTGGTTCGGGATAAACGCATTGAAGGCATCTACGATTTGCGCGACGAATCGGACCGAGAAGGGATGCGCATTGTGATTGAACTGAAAAAAGATGCCATTCCAATGGTGATCCAAAATCAGTTGTATAAATTTACGTCGCTCCAATCCACTTTTGGCGTCAATACGGTTGCTTTGGTTAAGGGCAGGCCACGTACCCTAAACCTTAAAGAGTGCATCCAGTATTATGTAGAACATCGTCACGAGGTGGTGACACGCCGCACAGAATATGAACTGCGCAAGGCCGAGGCGCGTGCCCATATTCTGGAAGGATTGCGGATTGCTTTGGATTTCTTGGATGCCGTGATCTCTATTATCCGGCACTCTCCTACGGTGGACGAAGCACAGCAAAACCTAATGGCAGGCCGTTTTCCCGAAAATCTTACGCCGGAGGATCGCGCTATTCTTGGCTTGCCCACCCACAACGAGTCTTTGTTTACCCTTTCTGACCTTCAAGCCAAGGCCATCTTAGAGTTACGGCTCCAACGTCTTACCGGTTTAGAACGCCAGAAAATTGAGGACGAATACCGCGCATTGATTCAGGAAATTGAGCGTTTGAGGGCCATTTTGGCCTCTGAAGCCTTACGAATGGCCATTATTACGCAGGAATTGGTTGAGATTCGAGACAAATACGCCGATCCGCGCCGCACACAAATAGACCACTCCGGCGGCGAAGACTTCATCATGGAAGACCTGATTGAGGATGTCACGACGGTGGTAACGATGACGCACCAAGGGCTGATTAAACGTACCTCGGCCTCAGAATATAAAGCCCAAGGACGTGGGGGAAAGGGCTTAAAAGGTGCTGGAACCCGTGATGAGGATTACATTGAACAGCTTTTTGTGTGTGGAACGCACGATTGGTTGCTGTTCTTTACGGATTTTGGAAAGTGCTACTGGCTACGGGTCTATGAAATTCCAGAAGGCGCTCGTACCGCAAAAGGAAGATCCATCCGAAACCTCATTCAGATAGACCAAGATGACAAGGTGCGTGCAGTGCTTGCGGTGAATAAGGCCGACTTTGCAAGTGCGGAGTTTAAAAACGCACATTATATCTTCTCCGTTACAAAAAACGGGACGGTCAAGAAAACACCACTGATGGATTATAGCCGACCGCGTGCCGATGGCATCCGCGCACAAAACATCGAAGAGGGAGACCAACTCTTGGACGTACGGATGACGGATGGTAATACCGATATTATTTTGGCATCCTCTGCCGGATATGCTGTCCGATTCGAGGAACACCGGGTACGACCTATGGGCCGAATCGCAACGGGGGTCCGTGGTATTTCCTTAGCAGAGGGCGAGGTGGTGGTGGGGCTTATTGCCGTAACCGACCCCAATATGATGATTCTTACCGTCAGTGCAAATGGTTACGGGAAACGTAGCTCGGTGGAAGAATACCGCCTAACCAATCGTGGTGGAAAAGGGGTGACTACGCTAAAGGCAACCGAACGCACGGGGCCGTTGGTGGCTGTACGGGGGGTAACCGATGAAGATGATTTGGTGATTGCCACCACCAATGGCTTGCTCATTCGGATTTCCGCCGGAACCATTCGCGAAACAGGCCGTGCTGCTGGCGGCGTAAAATTGCTTACCCTGAATGACAATGACGCCATTGCAGATGTATCTCGCGTGGTGAAGGAAGAAGAAGAAAATGGGAACGGGCCAAATGGCGAAGAAAACGGAACTGCCGAGATCATAAACCAAGTAGCTGCCGAAGACCCGAATAACCCCGAAGAAGCATAGTACCGTTTAGGAAAAATTAGTGCTTATTCCGATGACATTGAGGTCGCCTCTATCTTATGGTATAATGTGTTGTTCAATAATGGCAGGGCAACACTTATAAAAATCCGTCGGAGCAAGGATGACTTCGGCTACGCTCAGCCACAGGGCTTCGGCTACGTTAAACCAGCTATTCCTCGTCATATATAGATGCCACCCCTACGGGGCTTTGTTGTGCATTTGGAAAAACCGATTTCTACTAAGATGTCGCCCCTACGGGGCTTTGGTATTCATTCATGAGTGGATCAAGCCCTTGAAATACCAATTAGGGGAAATTGCTGTTTTATACTTTCTCGTTTTCAACCTTTTAGGTGTTGACACGAGCAAGGCAAACGGAGGAAGTAGCATCAACCCTTCCACACCCAAAGGTCTTGTTAAAGGCTGGCTCAATAATTGATGCAGATTTGAGATTTTATATCTAATCTACATGAGGAATTTTCTTAGTACTATTTCTTTTTCTCGATCTGAAATGGGTCGAGCTAAAAGGTCTTCGCTAAACAATAGTTTATCATTTACATTGTCTATAATTAAGACTCTATCCTTCCCTGTAATATACTTAGAAATATCTATTGGGATAGCATCTTTTTTGTTTTCTCTTGGTACAAATTGAAAAGGCACATCAAGCTTTATTAGACGTATAAATCTTTCAGCATATTCTCTATCTTGATACAGAACAAGTCCTTTTATATCTGCTTTATCCTGAAATTCCTGACGCTCAATTAGTTTTTTCCATGTATAAATATCATTCATACAATACTCACAAACAGGTGGATCAATTACAAACAATATTGTTTTTTTGGTATAGTTTGCGATAAATGGTGAAAAATCAGCCTTATTACCGTTATCAAATTGCTTTGTTTGTCGGATATGCTCTACTTTGTGTTGCGTGTCTGAATATCCAGAAAGGATAAAATATCCTGATATAAATAATAATAAAATCGTTTTCATAAAGCTGTTTTTGTTTGGGTTATAACATATTTGTGATGTAACACAAGAAATGTAAAAAACAAATCTACCTAAATAAACTGATAAATATCATCTTAACAAAAATTTAACAACCATAACAAATAACCCCACCTCTACACCGAGGATGCGGCGACTATGGCCGCTTTGGGTATGCGAGAAGCCTTGGGAGGATCGAAGAACGGCCTAATTATATCGTTTGCGTATCTCCAGACGGTTTAGGGCACAATGGCTTGAATTTGTCATGAACTGGCCAAGGGTTTGTTGGAGAGAAAGGAAGGTCAATTCTTAGTAAACTACAAAATCGTCAGACAAAACCATGATAAAGCATGTATAAGTAATGAGGTCTTGAAGTTTTCTAAAATTCCAATTCGTTTTGAAACTTTTGTATTCTATAAGCCAACATTGTATTCTACAATTCATGCTCCCTTTTTAAGACCCCCTTTTTAAGGGAAGTTGTTCCAAGTTTTTACCTCCTCAATCCTTAAACGACACCCAATTGATGCAGACCACAACCGAAAAAGACCGATACAGCGGCCTATTTGGCTGGATTCACCGAATCAAAGACTGGGTAGAATCCCTTGCCACAAAACCGTATGGAGTGCCTGCATTGGCTTTGCTTGCCTTCACCGAATCCATCTTTTTTCCTATCCCGCCGGATGTGTTGTTGATGGCGCTTTGTGTGGGTTTGCCCAAACGGTCGCTTTGGTTCGCCCTTGTCTGCACGGTTGGTTCCGTGGTAGGTGGGGCATTTGGTTATGGGATTGGACATTTTTTGTGGTATGATGCCGCAGGTGGATTCAGTGGCTTTGCACAGTTTTTCTTTAACCACATTCCCGGATTCACGAACGAAGTTTTTAATCGTGCGGGCGAATTATACCGCCAGTACGACTTTTGGGCGGTGATGGTGGCGGGGCTTACCCCTGTCCCATACAAAGTGGCGACGATTACGGCAGGTGTTTTTGAACTGAATTTTATGGTCTTTATGCTGGCCTCGGTCGCGAGTCGGGCATTGCGCTTCTTCTTAATCGGAGCCTTGTTTTACTTCTTTGGTCGTGCCATCAAAGCCTTTATAGACAAATATCTGGAAATTCTGAGCGTCTTATTTGTGGTCTTATTGGTGGGTGGCTTCTTGGTCATCCGCTGGTTAAGCTAAAAAACGCTGGAAGGCCCACGCTGGCAAAGGCGCAACCTTGTTTTTGTCACTTTTTTAATTTCGAGTGGGTCAATTTTCATGATTTCCTACCGATCGTCTAAAAAATTTCATGCCAACAGCCTATACACCTTTGTAGATTGTTGTAGTCCCTGCGTGCCATACCTTTCAACAGCAAACACGTTACGCACATGAGCGAAAAGAAAAACCTATTTGGAGCAAGACAACTATTTGATACCGGCTCCGGACAAGCCTACCTCTACCGTTTAGACAAATTGGAGCAGGATGGTCTTGGGCAAATTAGCCGCTTACCCTTCTCCATCAAAGTCCTCTTGGAGTCTGCACTCCGGAATTGCGACGATTATGTCGTGCCCAAATCCGCCATCGAGCGTTTGGCCGCCTACGATCCGGCCAATCCCGTAGCCGAGGAAATTCCATTCTTGCCCGCACGGGTCATTTTACAAGACTTTACAGGCGTTCCATGTGTGGTGGATCTTGCCGCCATGCGCTCTGCCATGCAACGCTTAGGCGGAAACCCCGACGTGATCAACCCCCGCGTGCCAGTGGATTTGGTGATTGACCACTCGGTACAGGTGGATGAGTATGGCTCCGAAGCTGCAATGCTTATCAATAGTCAATTGGAATTTGAACGGAACCGCGAACGCTACGAGTTTTTGCGCTGGGGACAACAAGCCTTGGATAATTTTGGCGTAGTTCCGCCCGCACGCGGCATTGTACACCAGATCAACTTGGAGTACCTCGCAAAAGCGGTTTGGAGACGCCCAGAAGAAAATGGCATTGACGTCATCTATCCAGATTCGCTCGTCGGAACCGATAGCCATACCACCATGATCAACGGTCTTGGGATTGTAGGCTGGGGTGTGGGTGGCATCGAAGCCGAAGCCGTTATGCTCGGACAACCGATCTACATGCTCATTCCGCAAGTGATTGGCTTTAAACTCGAAGGTAAACTCCGTGAAGGCGTTACCCCAACCGACCTCACGCTGACGATCACCCAAATGCTCCGCAAAAAGGGCGTGGTGGATAAATTTGTAGAATTTTATGGCCCCGGTATCTCCAGTATTGGCTTGGCAGACCGTGCGATGATTGCCAATATGGCCCCCGAATATGGTGCGACTATAGGCTTTTTCCCGATTGACGACGAGGCGCTTAGCTACCTACGCCGGACAGGCCGCGACGAGGCTTTGGTGACGATGGTGGAACGTTATACCAAAGAGCAAGGGCTTTTCCGCACGGACGATACCCCAGACCCCGTCTTCACCGACACCTTATCGTTGAATTTGGATGACGTAGTACCAAGTGTGGCTGGCCCCAAACGTCCGCAAGACCGGATTTTTGTACCCGAAGTAGGGAAAGCATTCCAAGCCGCCCTTACCGCGCCAATTGGCCCCGCCGGATTTGGAACCGCCGCCGAGAAAAGTGCCTCCACCGCTACCTATGACGATGGAAAGCAACAACTTACCATGAAGCATGGTGATGTGGTCATTGCGGCCATTACCTCTTGTACCAATACCTCGAACCCCTTTGTTTTGATGGGTGCGGGTCTGATTGCCAAAAAAGCCGTTGAACGTGGTCTTAAGGTGAAGCCCTACGTCAAAACCTCGCTCGCACCGGGGAGTCGTGTGGTTACGGAATACCTCCGCGAAGCCGGCCTGTTGCCCTATCTGAACCAGATCGGGTTTAATGTGGTGGGATACGGTTGTACCACTTGTATCGGGAACTCCGGACCACTGCGCGAACCCGTCAACAATGCCATTACCGATGGCGACTTGGTGGTGGCTGGCGTACTCTCTGGTAACCGCAACTTCGAGGGGCGCGTTCATCCGCTCGTAAAAGCCAATTACCTCGCCTCGCCAATGTTGGTGGTTTCCTATGCCCTCGCCGGAACGGTGGACTTGGATTTGATGAACGACCCCATTGGCACAAATGACTTGGGTGAAACCATTTACCTCAAAGACCTCTGGCCAACTGCCGCCGAGGTAAATGAATTGGTGGAAAAATACGTGACTGCTTCTATGTTCCTCAAAGAATATAATGGCGTAGAGACCTCGAATGAAGATTGGAATGCTATTCCGGTGGCAGAAGGCGCACTTTATGAATGGAATGACGCTTCTACGTACGTCCAAGAACCACCCTTCTTCACCACACTCACCCGCGAGGTCTCGGCCATTCAGGCTATTCATGGTGCAAAAGTGTTGCTAAAATTAGGCGACTCTGTAACCACCGACCACATCTCGCCCGCAGGTTCCTTCAAAAAGGACACCCCGGCGGGTACATATCTGTTGGCCAACGGTATCGAGCCGAAAGATTTTAACAGCTATGGATCGCGGCGGGGCGCACACGAAGTGATGATGCGTGGAACATTTGCCAATATCCGCATTCGGAACCAAGTGGCACCGGGAACAGAAGGAGGATGGACAACCTACTTCCCGACTGGTGATGTAACAAGCGTGTATGATGCCTCGATGAAGTACCAAGACGCCGGAACGCCGTTGGTAGTGCTGGGCGGAAAAGACTATGGAATGGGATCATCGCGCGACTGGGCCGCCAAAGGAACCATGCTTTTGGGTGTTAAAGCCGTGATTGCCGAAAGTTTTGAACGGATTCACCGCTCTAACCTCGTTGGGATGGGCGTGTTGCCATTGGTCTATAAAACCGGAGAAAGCGCCGATACGTTGGGCTTGGACGGAACGGAAACCTTCGATATTCCGGTTACCGATGACGTTACACCGCGTCAGGAGATCACGGTTACGGCCACTAAAACCGACGGAACGCAGGTGCAATTCCAAGCCATTTGCCGCTTGGATACCCCCATTGATGTGGACTATTACCGCAATGGCGGCATCCTGAACTACGTACTCCGCGAGTTCCTGAACCAAGCTTCGGTTGCGGCATAAATTCGATAGCGATCAGCGTACATTTTTGAAAAGAGGCTATGTCCATATCGGAAGTAGCCTCTTATTTTTATATTGAGATCGCCTCTATCTTATAGCATAATGTGTTGTTCAACAATGGCAAGGCAATATTTAGAAAAATCCGCCGAATACCAATTAGGAATTAAGCACATGCTTTATCCGTCAACGCTTTCACCCCCTTTCGGTGTTGAAAGGTTGAAAACGAGTAACCTATAAACAGTAATTTTCTCTAATTGGTATAATAGCTCAACCACTAAGTTTCGACTTGTCGCACCCTCTATTATAGATGCCACCCCTACCGGGCTTTGTTGTGCGTTTGGAGCCGGATTTCTATTAAGATGCCGCCCCTAAGGGGCTTTGACATTCATTCAAAAGTAGAACAAACCCTTTAAAACGAGCATTTACGCAATTCCGTGAGTTCCTCCATGATTCTCGCGTGGCAGGGCGCCCTTAGAAAAATCCGCCGGCAGGCCCGTCTGCGGCCGGCAGGCACTTGTTTGCGCTCCGTTAACAAGCTTCGATTTGATTAACCCCAAACACCTGTTAAATGGTTGCAAGTTAAAGGCTGTCTCAATATTAAATTTTTCAAATGGTAGGTTGGCATTCAGTCGGTTAGGCTTTCATTAAGTTAAGACATCGCACCGATGGGGCTGGTGCTGCCCTTGGAAATAATTGTTAGATGCCACCCCGAAAGGGCTAAGTGTGGTCTAATGATCTTGGTAGCCGTGCCAAACTTCATGGCCCATAGCTTGATTAACCCAAATTGTGCCCGCAAACCGTCGAATTATCCCAAAGTTTTCTCACAATTCGCAACCCTTTCGCACAACTAAGGCAAAAAGGTGGGCTATTTTATAGGGCTTAATTCGTTTGTGCCCACAGAAGCAAAAATGTTATGTATAATTTTAATGAAGCCAGTGCTTACCCCCATCCGGAGGAGTTTAAGGTCATGCGACCAGAATATACCGAGTTGGAAGAGGAAGGACTTTGGCTCGCGGTCATTAATATCAGCCCGTTCCGTGTTTCGGGTCGGAGTTTAACAAAAGCCGGATCTCGACGTGCGGCACTCTACGAAGCTGAAAAAACGTATCGTTCATACCATCCCTCATACGCTGTGCAAAATCCATACCCTGAAGAGTTTGTTGATACCGAGGGCAAACCTTGGAAACGACTCCCCGCTAATTTACGCCAGAAATATCAGGCAGATTACGAGTTTACCCTCGAAGACGGAGATACCGACTATGCGAGCATCGAAGATATGCTTGCTTGGGACGTCCGGTATCAGGAAGAAGACCAGAATAGCAACGACGATTAGATTGCGGTTCTGAACATCTCTTCCAATCCGTTTTTCTTCTGTTTGTCATTCACCCCTACCGCATTATGGAAGGAATTCAACGAATTGGTGTTTATACCAGTGGTGGCGATGCACCTGGTATGAATGCTTGTGTACGTGCAGTAGTGCGTACAGCCTATGCCCACGACATCGAAGTGGTGGGGATTCGTCGTGGCTACGAAGGTATGATAGATTCAGACTTCGTTGAAATGACGCCACGTTCGGTCTCTAATATCCTACAAAAAGGTGGAACCGTCCTTAAAAGCGCCCGTTCGGACCGCTTCCGGACGCCCGAAGGCCGTGCCGTTGCTGCTGAAAACCTTACTGAGATGGGCATCAATGCACTTGTGGCCATTGGTGGCGATGGCTCCATGCGTGGCGCCACCTTGCTCAATCAGGAACATGGGATTTCCGTAGTTGGTTGCCCCGGAACCATAGACAATGATCTTTATGGGACGGACGAAACCATCGGGTATGACACGGCCATGAATACGGCCATCGAAAATATTGACCGAATCCGAGATACGGCGGATGCCCACAACCGTTTGTTTTTGATCGAAGTAATGGGTCGTGACGCGGGATTTATCGCCCTGAATTGTGGCATTGGGGGCGGTGCGGAATTGGTGCTCATTCCCGAAAACCAAAGCGATCTCAAAGAAGTCAAAAAACAAATCTTTGGGTTGATGTCTTCACATGCGCGGTCTTCCATTGTGGTCGTCGCAGAAGGCGATCAGTTGGGAGGCGCCCAACGGATTGCAGACGCCTTGAAGAATGATCCGAAGTTCGACTTTATAGACCTGCGCGTTTGTATCCTAGGACATACACAACGCGGCGGATCGCCTACCGCACGAGATCGGGTATTGGCCAGCCGTTTTGGTGTGGCCGCCGTCGAAGCCCTCATCGAAGGTCATACCAATGTCATGGTGGGGCTTATTGGAGGAGAAATCAAAATGACACCGATGAAAAACGTATGGAGCCGCTCCAAATCTATTGATTACGAATTGATCAACCTCACCAAAATGTTGAGTTGACCCGTTAGGCAGTCCCAAAATGAGGCTGCCTTTTTTGGTAGTGTACAAAACCCTTTGCGCTTGCTTTCCGCTTTAAAAGCTTTATTCTTGCATCCAATGCCCGGCGGCCTCAAAGGTCGGGCAGAATTGCTCTATTGGTTGTTTCAGGAAAAACGGCAAGGCGGTCTGGGGAACCAGCACTATGCGTATTTTTTTACCACACATTTTGGACTTTCCCGCCAAGATTATGTCAATAAGCGCGTGTTGGACATCGGGTGTGGGCCTCGTGGCTCTTTGGAGTGGGTCAATGAAGCCCATGAGCGGGTTGGCTTAGACCCACTCGCCGAGGCATACCGCCTTTTGGGCGTGCATAAACACCAGATGCAGTATGTGGCCACAGGTGCTGAACAGATCCCCTTCCCCGATCAGCATTTCGACATCATCTCTTCGTTTAATTCCTTAGACCATGTGACCGACCTCCCCGCCGCCATCGCCGAGATTAAACGGGTCTTAGCGCCAAATGGCTTCTTTTTGCTCATTACCGATGTAGGGCATAAGCCCACCATCACCGAGCCTTGGGCTTTTGGTTTTGAAATCGAGGACGCCTTTAAGCCAGATTTCACGCCGATTCGCGTGCAAAAATTTGAAAAAAGCCAAACGGCGGCCATCTATGCAAGCATCCGTAACGCAATTCCATACGACGAACACAATCTTACCCCGCGCTATGGCGTTCTATCGGTGCTATTCCGCAAGTGATTTAGCGAACTTTCCAAACGGCTTGACGTTCCAGCGTTGACGTTCCGTTTTTTGTGGACGCGCAGAACGGCCATTTTTTGCCGCATTACATCTCAAAGCCTTTAACCCTGAATATGGTGATGAAAAAATCTGTTGTTCGATCTCTATGGATTGGTTTGTGTCTTATCGGATTTTTTGAAGCGACGATGGCGCAAACGTATGCCATTCGCATTGCCAAGTTAAAATATGATGGCGGGGGAGATTGGTACGGCAACGAAACTTCCCTTCCTTTGTTGCTACGGTTCGTCCGTGAGCAAACCCTTTTAGATGTCGCGCCAAAAGAAGACATTGTGGACTTGGACAGCGATAAAATCTTTTTATACCCTTATGTTTATGCCACCGGACATGGCAATATTTCTTTTTCTGCACGACAAGTGGAGCGCCTGCGTCGTTATTTAGAAAATGGTGGTTTTTTCCATGCCGATGACAATTATGGCATGATGCAGCACATCAAGCGCGAGATGAAAAAGGTTTTTCCAGATCAAGATTGGGTGGAATTGCCCCATACCCATCCCATTTTCAAAACCCAATACACCTTTGGAGCGGGTCTTCCTAAAGTTCACGAACACGATGGGAAGCCGCCTCAAGCCTTTGGCCTCTTCCATGATGGGCGCTTGGTCTTTCTTTTTACCTACGAAAGTGATTTAGGGGATGGTTGGGAAGCACCAGAAGTCCATAACGACCCGCCCGAAAAACGTTTGGCCGCTTTACAAATGGGGGCAAATATCCTTGCTTATATCTTAACGCATTAGGTGCTGCTTTTTCGCTTGTGTAGCTTTTGCCATTCGTTGGAAATGGGTTTCTATCATGATGTCACCCCGATGGGGCTTTACGGTAGGTTTAAGATGCACGCTAAAAACGACTTTCCCCCGCCATTAGAAATGACGAGGGAAGCCGTGCAAGCAATGAGTTGGAAAAAAAGTTTGCCCCAAGCGGGGAGGGTGCTTTTACAAAATGACGTACTTTCTGGTTCCATGAATACGCCCAAAGTACCCATCTTTCAGAGAAACGCGGTTAAAAATCAAATATCTTGCCCGGGGCATTGTTGTCGGGCGGCGTTTCTTCTTGCTGCAAGGCATCTTCCTGTTGTTCCAGCATACTTCCGCGCTCATAGGTCACCACAAAACGATCGCCCCGCCAATTTAGGGTAAACCGTTTTTTTTGCCGAAAACTGCGCCGCACCCCATCCGTCACATTGTCCCCCGAAAAAGCCAAGTCAAACAAGACTTTATAGCGGTTGAGTCCCGTAGAGGCTTCCACTTCTATCGGCGAAGCCACTTCATAAGCGGCATTGGTATATTGGTTAAGTTCATCGGCCAAGATCGTTTTAATGTCCTCCCGTTTTAGGGTTCCTCTCCCCAGATAATCCACCGTATCATCATATAAATTATAGATTTGGGAAGAATCCCCACTGTTCAAGACACCCGTATATTGTTCGGCAAAAGTCCGTGCCCGTTGTGTCATGGTATTTAGCCCTTGGCGTGCTTTCCTCAACCGCTCGGCCACTTCGGGAGAGTCCGGAATGGTTTGTTGCGCCTTTTCATAGGACTCAATCGCCTTGGCAAACCATGCCTCTCCACTTTGGCTATCGCCTTCGCTAAGGGCGGTTTGATACGTGCTCAGCATCTTGATGCGTTCGCGGACATAGGGCGTATCTTGTTTTTCGAGAGCTGCTTCAAAACTCCTAAGCGCATTTGCATAGTTTTTATTCGCTAAATACGTATCACCGTCTTTTTTATATTCCTCGTAGAGTTTTTCGGGCGTCGCCACAATATTTGGCAAAACGTATTCATACGCCACATAGCCCATTCCGCCAAACACCAGAAGCATGAGTACCGGAATCCACCAACGGAATCCCTTCGGCTCTGGCTCGGTCACGGTTGCCCTTTTTGGCGTTGGCGTACCTACTGGGGTTACGGGACGGGTAGCCCCAACCGGTGTTGTAACAGGCCGGGTTGCGCTAATGGGCTGCGACGTGGTGGGCGTAATTGGTCGAGTGATGTTTGGATCATACATCCCCGAAAACGAATTTGCTTCAACGGGTTTTGTGGCTTGTGGTGCGCCAGCAAGATTTGCTTGCCCAGCAGGTACGATAGGCTCGCCCAGCAGAGCGTCTTGAAAAAGCGCTGCATCTTGGAAGCGGTCTCTTGGATGAATGGCCATCCCGCGCGTGAGAATAGCCGCAAAACGTTCGGACAGGCCAAAAGCGCGTGGTGGCTGCAATTCATCTTGCATCATCCGGTCGGTGGCGGGAGGTGGCTGCGTACCCGTACACGTATGGTACATGGTAGCTGCTGCACCGTAAACATCCGTCCATGGCCCCAAATCGCCCTTGCTTTGATATTGCTCATAGGGAGCATAGCCGGGCGTAACAATCATCGAAATGCTTTTGCTACGCTCGCCAATAGCAAAACGCGCCGCACCAAAGTCCAAAAGGATGGGCCGGACATTGCCCGTATCCAATTTGGCCAAATAGATGTTTGCAGGCTTAATGTCTCGGTGTAGGATGCCTTTCCGATGTGCTTCCCTTAGCCCATCGAGGAGCGGTATAAACAAATTGGTGACCAATTCCTCCGGCAAGCGCCCACCGCGTGCAGCCATGAATTCCTCTAAGGTATGCCCTTCGTAGTAATCCATGATAAAATAGGCCGTTCCATTGGCCTCGAAAAAATCCCGCACCCGTACAATGTTGTAGTGAGACAGTTGCGCCAGCGTCCGAGCCTCATTCAAAAATCGGTCTAAACCAAAGCGAAACTCCTCCGGTCGGTTTGGATGGAGCATGTGCTGATCTGGGTCTCGGACGGCCATACCAGCGGGTAAAAACTCCTTAATCGCAACGGGAATGTGCAAAACCTCGTCCCAAGCCAAGTACGTGATGCTAAAGCCACCCACTCCCAAAACCATCCCAACGGTGTATTTCCCGTTCAGGAGGGTTGCGAGCGGCAAAGCTGCGGGATAGCGGCTGGCGGATTCTTGTAGTACGTGCTGTTTTTCCATAACAAGCCCTTATTTAAGTGCAAGGCGTATCGTTTGGTCGTTAAAATAGGTCTAAATTCTTGTTCATGAACGAGCAACCACCGCAGAAAGTTGCGGAGTTGGTCTCCTGCTATAAACTACGTTGTATCTGGTGCGCAATCTATGGGGTTTCGCCAAAGAATGTCTGCGGGCTTTTGTATTAACGCCTGTTAAATTTAACGCATGGCGTCAGAAAACCCTTTTCTTTGGGTTAAGAATTTAGTACCTTCGTTCTTAACACTGTTAATTTATCAAAAAAATTATTATGGCACGCAAATTTGACAACATCCACGACGTGGTCGCCTCCATGCCCAAGAGTTTTCGGGCAGACAAAGCCGAAGGCATCGAAGCGGTGATCCAAATTCATTACACGGGTGACGGCGGTGGCAACTGGTGGTTAGACATCAAAGACCAGACGGTTGCAGTAAACAATGGCACGCACGAATCGCCCGCCCTGACGATGACCTGCGCCTCGGAAGACTGGCTAAAATTGGTGAACAAAGAAGCCAATCCAATGGCCATGATTATGCAGCGCAAGCTCCAGTTTTCCGGCTCTATGCCCATGGCTATGAAATTTGCGGCCATGTTTGGACTGGCTTAAAGCCACCACATACAGAGGCCGAATGCCCTTTTTCCGTATTGGAATTGGGGCTTTTTTTGTAGAACCAAACGACGTCCCTCCCCCAATCGCATGAACAATCGCCGGAAAAGGAACATCGCCAAACGGTAGGCGTTTTTTTGCGTTTAAAAAATGCGTAAGTTACATCGTTTTTTTGTGCCCCTCTTAAGAGGCTACGTGGCTGTTTTCTATACCCTATTGATATGCTCCGGCTTTTATCCCGCTCCAAGAACCGTCAAATAAGCACGCAAGGTGATGCCCTCCCAGTGCCTACAGAACTTTCTGCTCTGGAAGGCGGGCCAGAAATGGGCTTTTTGGATCATTTAGAAGAACTTCGCTGGCACGTTATCAAAGGTGGGGCCGGGATACTGGCGGGTATGATCATTTGCGGCGTCTTCTCGGAGTTTGTGATGCACCAATTGCTGCTTGGCCCGGCGCGGTCAGATTTCTTTGTGTACCAATGGTTGGGGCTTAACATCCCACCGATAGACCTCCAGAACCGTACCATCACAGGCCAGTTTTTTGCGTATTGGGGTACCATATTTATTACGGGTTTAACCTTGGGATTACCGGTGGTTATTTATCAGTTTTGGCGCTTCATCGAGCCCGGGCTTTACCCGCATGAAAAGTCGGGGATGCGGTTTATCGCTTGGTTTGTGACCTTTTTCTTTATTCTTGGGGTAGCATTTGGTTATACCGTTCTTATGCCAATGTCGCTCCAGTTTTTTGCCCGTTTCTCCATCTCCGAAACCATCACCAACCAGTTTGATATTTCGGCTTATTTTGACATGCTTTTTGCTTCCGTTATGGGAACGGGGTTGCTTTTTGAGCTTCCGGTGGTGGTTTATGCCCTTTCTAAGCTCCGGATTGTAACGCCCGACCTGCTGAGGCGGCAACGTCGGATGGCGTTGGTGGTTATTTTGATTTTGGCGGCCTTGATTACACCTTCTACCGATATGATCTCGCAAATCATTGTGGCTATTCCGCTGATGTTGCTCTACGAATTGTCCATCCAGATTTCGGCCTATGTCAACAAGAAGGAGGAAGAGGCTACCCAAAAAGCACTTGCTTAACGTTTTTCTTACAACCACTATTTTGTTGCCCAAGCATGTTCAGGCAAGGTATTTGTTACATTTATCTTCCGAACAACGTCTGTATAAGCATCTGTAACTTAACTTCTTCTATGCTCATGAAATACCTGCGTGTCTGGCTGGTGGTGATTCCCATTAGCGCATTGCTGTTTTTTGGCTTCCGAAATGATGACTTATTTTTCCAACTCAAGAAAAACTTCACCATTTTTGGGAAGATCTACGAAGAGTTGGCAACGGGTTATGTAGATCCCGTGGATCCGGAAAAACTCTTACGCAAAGGCGTTAATGAAATGATGCGCTCCTTAGACCCCTATACGGTCTTTTTTGACGAGGCAGACAACGAAGATGCCGAGATGCAAATGCGGGGCGGCCTTGGTACGATTGGAGTGGCCGTAGGAATGCGCGAAGGCAAGGTGACGGTGATCGAACTCTTGGAGGGGTACAGTGCCGCCGACCAAGGCATCCGAGCAGGTGATGTGATCACGCATATCAATGACAAACCAACTTCCGGACAAACCATTCGGGAATCGGCCTCGTTGCTGAACGGCGAACCGGGTTCTACGCTTGGGTTACGTATTGAGCGCCAAGGGGAAACCGAGCCGCTCAACTTTTCCTTGATTCGGAAAAAATTGGAACTCAAAAACGTGACCCATGCCGGATTTGTGGCAGATGATACCACACGCGGCATTGGCTACATCAAACTGGCACAATTTGGCCGTGATTGCGCCCGCGAGGTCAAAGAGGCCGTTTTACAGCTCAAAAACACGAATAAACTCAAGGGCTTGGTTTTGGACTTGCGCGGAAATCCGGGCGGTTTATTGGATCAGGCCATTATGATCACCTCCCTTTTTGTGCCCGAAGGCTCGCCCATTGTCTCTACCAAGGGCCGCTCGGCCACCTCCGAACAATTGGTCAAGAGTGCCGTCCCGCCCATCTTGCCCGATACCCCACTCACCATTCTCTTAGACCGCTCCAGTGCCTCGGCCAGCGAGGTGGTCTCTGGCGCCATTCAAGACTTGGATCGCGGGGTGATTATCGGGGAAACCTCTTTTGGAAAAGGCTTGGTGCAGGCCGTAAGGCCATTGGTCTATAATACCTCGATGAAATACACAACGGCCAAGTATTATACACCCAGTGGCCGGTGTATTCAGGCTTTGAATTACTCGGATGTGGACGAAGACGGCGAACCCGTTGCCGTTCCAGACTCGCTGCGTAAGTCCTTTAAAACCAAAGCCGGACGAACCGTAAAAGATGGCAAAGGCATAGATCCAGACATGCCCGTAAAAATGGGAACCACCACCGAGTTGGAGCAAGCCCTGCAACGGCGATCGGCCTTCCTGTTTTTTGCCAATCATTTTGCCGCCAACCGGCCTAATATCCCCGCCAATTTTGATGTTACGGATGGGGTATTGAATGACTTCCGGCAATGGCTGAGCGGACAAAAATTCACCTACAAAACCAAGTCCGAAAAAGCGCTCGAAAAACTCCAAGCAGAACTGAACAAGGCCGGATATACCCGATCTACGTCCCAAGCGCAAGCGCTGCTTACCCAGATTAGCCGCGAGAAAAACGAAGACTTTAACAGAAATACGCCCCGTCTAAAGCTCTTGCTCCGCTCGGCGATTCTGGCGCGGTATTATGGCCCCGTTGCTCAGATCAAGGCGCAAATGGTGAATGATCCTTTCCTAACCGAGGCCGAGAAGATTATCCGTGATCCCAAACGATATGCACAAATTTTGGGGAAGGGGTAGTGGAGAAGTGAGAATGGAGAATTGATAATTGAGAATGGGGAATGGGGAGTGCCTTGGCGGTCTATTATGGCGGTCGTCTGATGACCCAAGCGCATGTTGTGCATAACGCGCAGGGTGGTAAACGCTCTGGTGTCTGAAGCAATTATACCAATTAGGGAAAATGACTGTTTATTTTACTCGTCTTCAACCTTTTAGATTTTGACAAGAGCAAAGCTAGCATCCACCTTTCAACACCGAAAGGGTTGTAAGCGTTGATGGACACAGCTAATTGCTATAAGGTTTTGAAAACCATTGTTTTAGGACAATCAACATTCCTTAAGTACATTTTAACCCACCTTAGACATCTGTTCTGCGAGTTTGCCTTGAAAACGTCTCGACACTGGAATGGGATCGGGTACATTTCGCAATTTCAGACGGTATCCTTGTGCATTGCCAAAGACTTGCTCTACTTGTTCTAAGTTTACGATAAATGCACGGTGACACCGGAAAAACGAACAAATACCGTCCAATTCCGAGGCCACTCTTTTAAGTGTACTACGGAGGAGATGCTGGACAAGAACACCTTCGGTATTTAGGTAATAAACCTGCACATAGTTGTCCGCTGCTGTCATATAGCGCAAAGACGTTGGTGGAACCGTTAGACTTTCGCGGAGGTTGTCTGAATTTAAGACCACGCGGTTTGGCGTTCGGCAAGGCACTTTTATTTGTGCGAGACTTTGCTGCTCGGTTTCAGGAAAAGAGGTATCTGGTTCTGGCTCTACCTCAAATTGAGCAGACCAAAGTTGCGCTTGACGAATATGTGTTTGCAAGGTGCGCATATATAACCACATTAAGAATACTCCTGCGGGTATTACGGTTATGGCCCCTAACTTTAGACTTGACAAGGCCACAAATTCCCAAGTTGGCGTACCAATATCCATAACGCGTGCATAAATGGCTAAGGCCAATACCACCGTTCCAAAAGACCAGCATGTATATACTCACGGTCATCAAGTTTTGTGAAAACCATTTTTGAAAATATATGTTTTTTCTGTTACGCCATTGCAAGAAGAGGAAAATCGCCGTTAATTAGATGGTGAACTAAACCTCTAAATACGATGAT
>Ga0209573_1000406_pt1 | contig 94115 bp, 94 predicted proteins | sample TNRBio252014_DNA_FD_185870 | JGI IMG/M metagenome (GOLD analysis project Ga0209573, IMG submission 185870) | Wastewater treatment Type I Accumulibacter community from EBPR Bioreactor in Madison, WI, USA - TNR Reactor_6/25/2014_ DNA (SPAdes)... | ecosystem: Engineered > Bioreactor > EBPR >...
TTCGATGAGCGGGATGTGGAAACGGGGCGATGGCCCGGTTACTTGGGCACCGTCAGACGAAAGGGACGGTAACGGACAAACCGAACCTAATGCTACCGCGCTACATCTCGACTCTACTGACCATTTTCCTCTACGCGACGATTGGCGTGCTGGCGCGCACGGCCAGCGTTTCCGAGTACTACGTGGCCGGCAGGCGGGTGCCGGCGATTTTCAACGGCATGGCGACCGGCGCCGACTGGATGAGCGCGGCCTCGTTCATGGGCTTGGCCGGGACGCTCTACCTGTCGGGCTATCAGGGGCTGGCGTACGTGATGGGCTGGACCGGCGGTTACGTCCTCGTCGCTCTGTTGCTGGCACCCTATTTGCGGCGCTTCGGGCAATTCACCATCCCGGACTTTCTCGCCGCGCGCTATGGCGGCAACCCGGCGCGGCTGGTCGGCGTCTTGGCGACGGTACTGGCGTCTTTCGTTTATGTCGTCGCACAGATCTACGGGGTCGGGCTGATTACCAGCCGCTTTGTCGGGTTGCAGTTCGAGATCGGGGTCTATGTCGGTTTGGCCGGTATCCTGGTTTGCTCCTTCCTCGGCGGCATGCGCGCGGTGACCTGGACGCAGGTGGCTCAGTACGCCATCCTGATCGTCGCCTATCTGGTTCCGGTGACCATTCTCTCGTACCAGGTTACCGGCATTCCGGTTCCGCAACTGACCTATGGCCTCGTCCTGCAGAAGGTGCAGGTTCTCGAAGAGAAAATCTTCGCCGAACCCGCGGAGATTGAAGCCCGCCGTATTTTTCGCGAACGCGCCGATGGCTACTACGAACGCATCCTGACCTTGCCCGAAGCGCTCGACGAAGAGCGGCTCCGTCTAGCCGAGCAGATCGAGGAACTGAAAAGCAGCAACGCGCAGATGCGTGAGGTCGTGGCCCTCGAGCGCGAGCGCCGCGAATTGCCGAAAAGCAGTGACGCGGCCAAGGTCTACTGGGAGAAGCTGATGCGTGACGCGGCGCTACGTGGCGCCGAACCCGAACATCACCTGACTCCCTATCCCTCGGGTGGTGAGGAGGTGAGCAATCCGGCGCGTCTCAACTTTCTCAGTCTGGTCTTCTGCCTGATGGTCGGTACCGCGGCCCTGCCGCACGTGCTGATGCGTTACTACACCACTCCCAGCGTTCGCGAGGCGCGCACTTCGGTTTTCTGGTCCTTGCTGTTCATTCTGGCGCTCTATCTGACGGCGCCAGCGTACGCCGCCTTTGCCAAGTACGAGATCTACTCGACGCTGATCGGTTCGTCGATCGCCCAACTGCCTGTCTGGGTCAGTGCCTGGGGCAAGATCGGTCTGGTCTCGATCGAAGATGTGAATGGCGACGGAATTCTGCAACTCGTCGAACTGGCGCTCAATCCGGATGTGATTTTGCTCGCCACACCAGAAATTGCCGGTCTGCCGTATGTCATTTCTGGCCTGGTCGCTGCCGGTGCGCTGGCGGCGGCATTGTCTACCGCCGACGGCTTGCTGTTGACCATCGCCAGCGCCTTGTCGCACGACGTCTATTACAAGGTCTATCGTCCCGAGGCGACCACCCAATGGCGGCTGGTGGTTTCGAAAACGCTGCTGCTGGTGGTCGCCGTGCTCGCGGCCACGGTCGCGTCGCAGAAGCCGGCGACGATTTTGTCGATGGTGGCGTGGGCCTTCTCGCTGGCCGGTGCGGCCTTTTTTCCGGCCTTGATTCTTGGCGTCTTCTGGAAAAGGGCCAATTCGGCGGGCGCGGTGAGTGGCATGCTGATCGGCTTGCTGGTGACCCTCTATTACATGGTTCGTGTGCAGGTGGACGCCATCCCCTGGCTTGGTATCCAGGGAATCGGCATGGAGCCGTGGTGGGGTATCCAGTCGACGTCGGCGGGGGTGTGGGGCGTTGCCGCCGGGTTCTCGACGATTGTCTTGGTCAGTCTGTGTTCCCAGCCGCCAAGTAAGGCGACGCAGGATTTCGTCGAAAGCGTTCGCTACCCGGAACTGGAAGCTTCGTGAGCCGACCTCGGCTGGCGAACTCCGCCTGGCCCGCGCAAGCTTTCGTGCGAGGCGCCGCAGCGGGCGTGCGCTGAATGCGGCGCGAACACCAGCATCGCAACTACTGGCGGCGCAACCTGAAGATGACGGCATTGTTGCTGGCGATGTGGTTCGCGGTCACTTTCGTGGTCAGTTTCTTCGCCCGTGAGCTCGCCGAGATCACGGTCATGGGCTTCCCGCTGGGGTTTTACATGGGCGCCCAGGGGGCGCCGCTGGTTTATCTGGCGATCATCTGGTGGTATGCACGCTACATGAACCGGCTCGACCGCCAGTACGGCGTCCGTGAAGGCGAGGGCGATGACGGCTGAGCACGGCTGAGCGCGTGCCTCAGTAGCGCGGGGCTTCTCTTCGTGATCGGCCGGGCTTGATCGGCTTACGAAGCGACCGCTTCGCGCACGGCGGCGGCCAGTGTCTCGGCGGCATTGTTGACCACTGCGGAGTCCTCGCCTTCGACCATTACGCGTAGCAGCGGTTCGGTTCCCGAAGCACGCAGCAGTACTCGGCCACGGCCGTTCAGTGCGCTCTCCACCTGGCTGTGCACCGAGCCGATCAAGGGGTGATCCTGCCATGGGAAGCCCTTGCTCAAGGCGACGTTGATCAGCCTCTGCGGGTAAAGTTGCAGGTCGCCCAGCAGCTCTTGCAGTGTGCCACCGGCTGTCCGTAGTGCCGAAAGCACCTGTAGAGCGGAAACAATGCCGTCACCTGTCGAGTGCCTATCGAGGCAAAGGATGTGCCCGGAGTTCTCGCCGCCATACAACCAGCCTTTCTGGCGCAACATGTCCATCACGTAGCGGTCGCCGACTGCGGCACGAACAAACGGTATAGCGAGTTCGGCGACGGCGTGTTCGAAGGCAAGATTGGTCATCAGGGTGCCGACGACACCTGCCACAGGACCCTGGCGGAGACGGCTGCGGACGACGGCGAAAAGCAGTTGATCGCCGTCGTAGAGAGTGCCTTGGGCGTCTACCATCAACACCCGGTCGGCGTCGCCATCGAGGGCAATACCGAGGTCTGCGCCTTGTGTGAGCACGGCTTGGCGCAGCGCTTCGGGCGCCGTTGCGCCGACTTCGTGGTTGATGTTGAGGCCGTTGGGGTCGGCGGCGATGCTGCTCACTTCGGCGCCAAGTTCGTGGAACACGTTTGGTGCGATGTAGTAGGCGGCGCCGTTGGCGCAGTCGACGACGATCTTGAGTCCGCGCAAGTCCTGTTCGAAGGGGAAGGTGCTCTTGCAGAACTCGATATAGCGACCATCCGCGTCATCAATTCGACGCGCGCGACCGAGAGCGGCCGAGTCGACGCAGGTCAGCGGCTCGTCGAGCGCCGCTTCGATCTCCAACTCGATCTCATCGGGAAGCTTGGTCCCCTGCGCCGAGAAGAACTTGATGCCGTTATCGTAGTAGGGGTTGTGCGATGCGGAGATGACAATGCCGGCTTGCAGGCGCAAAGCGCGAGTCAGGTAGGCGATGGCTGGCGTCGGCATGGGTCCGACCAGGGAGACGTCCACCCCGGCAGCCGAAAAACCGGCTTCCAGGGCGGCTTCCAGCATGTAGCCTGAAACGCGGGTATCTTTGCCGATCAGTACGGCCGGACGCTCTCCGGCTATGGTGCCGCTGCGTTCCGCTCCATGCGTAACGAGGACCCTGCCCATGGCGTGACCCAGGCGCATGACGAAATCGGGCGTGATTGGGCTCTCGCCGACTCGCCCTCGTACGCCGTCGGTTCCAAAATATTTCCTCGCCACGATGTCTCTCCCTTCAGTCGCCAATGTGGATATTGATTCGTTCAATCCGGCCCATTCTACGCAAACCCGGGCCCAAGCGCTGCCAACAAATACACCAACCAGAACTGCGAACGCCGATGCGTCAGCCTGCGCAGGCGAGGCCTTCGTGGCCCCCCGGTCCGGCGATGTCTGTTGCGTTTACAGCCTGCCAGACGGCCAAGGCATCGCGTGTTTCGCCGACATCATGAACGCGCAAGATGCTTGCGCCGCGTTGTGCTGCCAGCAGCGCAGCAGCGAGGCTGCCGGCAAGTCGCTGCGCGACCGGACGCCCGGTGATTGCTCCCAGCATCGATTTTCGTGAGATGCCGGCCAGCAAAGGCAGCTTGTCAATCGATAATTCGTCGAAACGGCACAGCAGGTCCAGATTGTGCTGCAGCGTCTTGCCGAAGCCAAAACCCGGATCGAGCAGCAGGCGATCCCTGCTGATGCCTGCCGCCAGTGCGGCGCTGACTCGTGTGCGCAGGAAAGCCTGCACCTCGGCCACGACATCGGCGTAGGCGGGTTGCTCCTGCATGGTCAATGGCGTGCCCTGCATGTGCATCAAACAGACGGCACAGTTGCTGTCGGCGACTGCGGCCATCGCTCCAGGCATGCGCAGCGCAAAGATGTCATTGATCATTGAGGCGCCGTTGGCCAGCGCCACACGCATTACCGCCGGCTTGTAGGTATCGACCGAAATCGGCAGCGTACAGTCGCCGAGCGCTTCGAGCACGGGCAGCAAGCGCCGCACTTCTTCCTCCTCCGAGGTTGGTGCGGCCCCCGGGCGTGACGACTCGGCGCCGATATCCAGCAGGTCGGCACCGGCGTCAATCTGCTGGCGAGCACGGGCAACAGCCTCACTGGTGTTGCTCGCCAGTCCGTCACCGGAAAAAGAGTCCGGAGTAAGATTGACGATACCCATCACCAGCGGGCGGGTCAGCGGAAGTTGGAACGTGCCGCAGCGAAGCATCAGGTCAGCGTCTAGCGTCTAGCGCCGACCCCGCCGGGCGGGCTCCGGAAGCTCATTTCCCACGCCAGAGCCGATTGATAGCCAGGCTTTGCCCGCAGTGCGCGCTCAGGCGGGTGCCGGTGGTGCGCTCGGAGCGGCATCCGGCGCTTTGCTGTCCGGTGGCGTGCTCGGCAGCTTGGTTTGCGGCTGCTTCGGTGGGCGCGGCGGCTTGCCAGCCATGATGTCGTCGATCTGGTCGCTGTCGATCGTTTCGAGTTCGAGCAAGGCGCCGGCCATTGCCTCGACCGTCGCACGATGCTCTTCGAGGACGCGGCGCGCGAGGGCGTACTGCTGATCGATGATGCTGCGAATTTCGCGATCGACTTTCTCCATGGTCGCTTCGGACATGTTCTTGTGCGTGGTGACCGAACGCCCCAGGAAGACCTCGCCCTCATTCTCGCCATAGACCATGGGGCCGAGTGCGTCAGACATGCCGTAGCGGGTGACCATGTCGCGCGCCATCTGCGTTGCTCGCTCGAAATCATTCGAGGCGCCGGTGGTCATCTGATTCATGAACAGTTCTTCGGCGATGCGGCCACCGAAGAGGACTGCAATCCGACTCATCAAATAGACGCGATCATAAGCGTAACGATCCTCTTCCGGCAGTTGCATGGTCAGTCCGAGTGCGCGTCCGCGCGGGATGATGGTGACCTTGTGTACCGGGTCGGACTTCGGCATCAGCTTGGCGACCACGGCATGCCCGGACTCATGGTAGGCGGTATTGCGCTTCTCGTCCTCGTTCATGACCATGCTGCGGCGCTCGGCGCCCATCATGATCTTGTCCTTGGCCTTCTCGAAGTCCTCCATGTCCACCAGGCGCTTGTTGCCGCGCGCCGCAAACAAGGCTGCCTCGTTGACCAGGTTTGCCAGATCGGCTCCGGAAAACCCGGGTGTGCCGCGGGCGATGATGTCGGCCTTGACGTCGGGCGACAAGGGCACCTTGCGCATATGAACGATGAGAATCTGTTCGCGACCACGGATATCGGGTAGCGGTACGACGACCTGGCGATCGAAACGGCCCGGACGCATCAGCGCTGGATCAAGCACGTCTGGACGGTTGGTCGCAGCGATCACGATAACTCCGACGCTGCCTTCAAAACCATCCATTTCAACCAGCATCTGGTTGAGTGTTTGCTCGCGCTCGTCGTTGCCACCGCCGAGACCGGCGCCGCGTTGCCGTCCGACGGCATCCAGCTCATCGATGAAGATAATGCATGGGGCGTGCTTCTTGGCGTTTTCGAACATGTCACGGACGCGCGCTGCGCCGACACCGACGAACATCTCGACGAAATCGGAACCGGAGATCGAGAAGAACGGGACCTTGGCTTCGCCGGCAATCGCTTTCGCCAGCAGGGTCTTGCCGGTACCCGGGTTGCCGACCAGCAGCACGCCTTTCGGGATGCGGCCACCGAGTTTCTGGAATTTCGACGGGTCACGCAGGAAGTCCACCAGTTCGGAAACCTCTTCCTTGGCTTCGTCGCAACCAGCGACATCGGCAAAGGTGATGGTGTTGGTCGACTCGTCAAGGAGGCGTGCCTTGCTCTTGCCGAACGAGAAAGCACCGCCGCGGCCACCGCCCTGCATCTGACGCATGAAAAAGATCCATACGCCAATGAGCAGCAGCATCGGGAACCAGCTGACGAAGATGCTCATCAGGAAAGACTGTTCTTCTTCGGGTTTGGCTTCGATGGTGACGCCGTTCTTGAGTAGATCGGAAACCATCCACAGGTCTGGTGGCGCGTAGCTGGTCAGCTTGCGCCCGTCGGTGGTCGTCGCCTTGAGCACTCGACCCTCGATCACTACCTTGGCAATTGTTCCCTTGCCCACTTCGTCGATGAATTGTGAATACTCCATCGTCGACTGAGCGACCTGGCGGGTGTTGAACTGGTTGAAGACGGTCATCAGGACCAGACCAATAACCAGCCACACGGCCAGATTTTTGAACATGTTATTCAATACTTCACCTCTTCCACGTTGTCCGGCGCAGAAGTGCCGGAAACCCTGCTGTTCCACGAACCCAGCATTCTAAACCGATTAGCTGCCGTTGAAGCAAAGACGAGCTTGCAGATGCTCTCACGTTTTCAAGGCCTTGCCCAGCAGATAGACCTCTGGGCTACGATCCCTGGAAGCATCCGGCTTGCGTGAAGATACCGTCTTGAAGGTGTTGCGCATTTCGTGCAGGAACTCGTTGAAGCCGTGTCCCTGAAAAAGTTTGACCAGGAACGCGCCGTCCGGTTGCAGCCAGCTACGCGCAAAGTCCAGGCCCAACTCGGCCAGGTGCATCACCCTGGCCTGGTCGCAGACCGAGATACCCGAGATATTGGGGGACATATCGGAAAGAACAAGCCCTGGTCGGTCGCCAGCGAGTAATTCTTCCAGCGCGAACAGGGTGCTCTGCTCGCGAAAGTCGCCTTGTAGAAAAGTGACGCCGTGCAGCGGCGCCATCTCCAGCAAATCGAGCGCGATGACACGACCCCGGCCCTGCAGCCGTCTGGCGGCCACTTGTGACCAGCCGCCTGGTGCCGCGCCGAGGTCGACGATCGCGTCCCCGCAGCGGATCAGAGCATCCTTGTCGTCAATTTCCATCAGCTTGTACGACGCGCGCGAACGATAGCCTTCTGCCTTTGCCCTTTGGACATAGGCGTCGTTAACATGCTCGTTCAACCACGCCGTGCTTGATCTGCTTCGTTTCATTGGCTGAAACCCGCTAAAATGCGGTCCTCAAGAAAAGGTGTCCTGTATGCTCAATCTCAGTTCCGACGAGCGCCGTGTTCTGCGCGCCCGTGCGCACTCTCTTCAGCCGGTCGTTTCGATAAGCCAGAATGGCCTGTCGGAAGCGGTTGTCCGCGAAGTCGATGTCAATCTAAGCAGCCATGAACTGATCAAGATCCGGGTCTATAACGACGACCGCTTGGCGCGCGAGCAGTTTCTCACCACCCTCTGCGAGCGCCTCGGTGCGGCGCCGGTGCAGCACATCGGTAAATTGCTGGTGATCTGGCGGCCGCGAGCAGACGGCCCGGCGCAGTCCGCCAGGCCCCGTCCGAAACGCAGCGAGCCCCGCCGTAGCAAGCGTAGCTTCCAGGGCGATTCGGGCACTTGAGATGCGCGCCCGTAAGTAACTTGGGAAATCTATCCTCAGCCCATCGCCTGCCAGCACTCCTGGCTTGCGAGTTGCTCGCGCCGTGATCTACCTGCCAACGCGCCGGAATCCGCTGATCAGCAATACCCCGAGCAGGCTCTGAAGCACGTAGACAACGCCGGACACGCCATGCCAGATGGCGAAGCGCTGGCTGAGCACGCTCTCAATCGCCTGTCTCGGCAAGGCGTCGGCCTTGATCTGCGCGAGCAGCGGTTGAATGCCGAAGAGATTGATGGCAGTGAGCAGCAGCATTCCGATCAGTAGCCAGAAGGTCCAGCGGCGCAAGGCGATCGTACCCGTCCTTAGCGCGGTGTGCAGCAAGAGGTAGCTGGCACAGCCCAGGCCTACCCAGCCGATCAAGGCAAACAATTTGCCGGCGAGCAGTCCGGCCAATTGGCGGTCACTGGCGAGCGCGGCAAAAAGCGTCGGTGCGACGAGAAAACCGATGGCCCACAAGCCGCCGACCCAGAGGGTCAGCGTGATGTCGTAGAGCGCATCGGCCAGGCGTTGCATCGGCAGGAAACTACTCGTAGCGCACGGCGATGACTTCATACTCGCGCACGCCGCCTGGTGCCTGCACTTCGGCGATGTCACCAGCAAATTTGCCGATCAGCGCGCGCGCGATCGGCGAGTTGATGGAGATCTTGCCGGCCTTGATATCCGCTTCATCCTCTCCGACGATTTGATAGCTGACGCGGGCGCCGGTTTCCTGATCGTCGAGGTCGAGCGTTGCGCCAAACACGCAACGTCCGTCGGCGTCGAGCAGTCTCGGGTCAATGATCTGGGCGTTCGCCAGTTTGCCTTCCACTTCCTGGATGCGTCCTTCGACAAAGCCTTGTTTCTCCTTGGCCGCATCGTATTCGGCGTTCTCGGAGAGGTCGCCGTGCGAGCGTGCTTCGGCGATCGCGGCAATGGTTTGCGGTCGCTCGACGGTCTTCAGATGATGCAGTTCGGCGGTGAGTTTCTCGGCGCCATTTACGGTCAAAGGTGTTTTGGTCATTTCTTTCACTGCCAACAGAGAAACGTCGACACCCGCCTGGCGGGTGTTCCCGACGTTTCGATGGATTAATCAACGCAATTGCGCGTGCAATTCCTGGATCGGATAAACAACCAGTGCGCCGCGGTTTCTGATGCCAGCGGTAGCGGCTTCGGCGCCCCAGATGGTGGTGTAGATGGTTACCCTTGCCGCCAGGCCCGAAGTCCGGATCGAACGCGAGTCGTTGATCGCCGTGCGCTTCTCGTCCACGGTGTTGATGATCAGGACGATTTCATTGTTCTTGATCATGTCGACCACGTGCGGCCGGCCTTCGGTGACCTTATTGACTGCCCTTACCTCGATGCCCGCGGCGGCGATGGCGGCCGCGGTACCGCGCGTCGCCAGCAGGGTGAATCCGGCCGTGCGCAGATCGCGGGCGATGGTCACGGCTTGTGGCTTGTCGGAGTCCTTGACGCTGATGAACACCTGACCTGAACGGGGCAGGCGCACGCTGGCCGCCGTTTGGCTCTTGACGAAAGCTTCGGCAAAAGTGACCCCGACGCCCATCACCTCGCCAGTCGATTTCATTTCCGGGCCGAGAATGGTGTCGACGCCGCGGAACTTGGCGAAGGGAAAAACGGCTTCCTTGACCGAAAAGTAATTCGGGATCACTTCCTTGCTGAAGCCCTGGCTGGCCAGCGACTGCCCGACCATGCAGCGCGCTGCAATCTTTGCCAGTTGCAGGCCGGTGGCCTTGGAGACGAAGGGAACCGTACGCGAGGCGCGCGGGTTGACCTCGAGGACGAAAACGACGCCGTCCTGGATGGCGAACTGCACATTCATCAGACCACAGACGTTGAGGCCCTTGGCCATCAACTTTGTCTGTCGGCGCATTTCGTCCTGCAATTCGGCGGACAAGTAATGCGGGGGCAGCGAACACGCCGAGTCGCCAGAGTGAACTCCGGCCTGTTCAATGTGCTCCATGACGCCGCCGATCAACACTTCGTCGCCATCACCGAGGGCGTCGACGTCGACTTCGCAGGCGTCGTTGAGGAAACGGTCGAGGAGTACCGGCGAGTCGTTGGAAACCTTTACCGCTTCACGCATGTAGCGTTCGAGGTCGCGCGGGTCGTGGACGATTTCCATGGCTCGCCCGCCGAGGACATAGGACGGACGCACGACCAGCGGGTAGCCGATCTCGGCCGCCAGGCGCAAGGCGTCTGGTTCGGTGCGCGCGGTGCGGTTGGCGGGCTGCTTGAGACCCAACTCGTGCAGCAGTTTCTGGAAGCGTTCGCGGTCCTCTGCGGCGTCAATCATGTCCGGGCTGGTGCCGATGATCGGCACGCCATTGGCTTCGAGGTCACGCGCCAGTTTAAGCGGCGTCTGCCCACCATACTGAACGATAACGCCGTAGGGTTTTTCGACGGCGACGATTTCCAGGACGTCTTCGAGCGTCAGCGGTTCGAAGTAGAGGCGATCCGAGGTGTCGTAGTCGGTAGACACGGTCTCCGGATTGCAGTTGACCATGATCGTTTCGTAACCATCTTCGCGCAAGGCCAGCGCCGCATGCACGCAGCAGTAGTCGAACTCGATTCCCTGACCGATCCGGTTGGGGCCGCCGCCGAGGACCATGATCTTCTTGCGGTTGCTGGGATTCGCTTCGCACTCGTCCTCGTAGGTCGAGTACATGTAGGCGGTATCGGTGGCGAATTCGGCGGCGCAGGTGTCCACGCGCTTGTACACCGGGCGAATGTGCAGCGCGTGACGGCGCTCGCGAACGGCTGTCTGGGTGGTCCGCATCAGCGTTGCCAGACGCTTGTCCGAGAAACCGGCACGCTTCAGGTGCCGCAATTCCTCGCCTGACAGCGATTCCAGCGGCTGCCCGCGAATCACTTCTGCCTGCTTGTAGAGATCCTCGATTTGCGCCAGAAACCACGGGTCGATGGCCGTCAGGCGGTGGATTTCATCCAGGCTCATGCCGATGCGCATGGCGTCAGCGATGTACCAGATACGTTCCGGGCGCGCCTCGCCGAGCGCCATCTCGATTTCCTCGCGGTCGGTACTCCGCTCGTCGAAGCCGTCAACGCCGATCTCCAGGCCGCGCAAGGCTTTTTGCAGCGACTCCTGAAAAGTGCGCCCGATGGCCATCACTTCGCCGACCGATTTCATTTGTGTGGTCAGGCGCGAGTCGGCCTCGGGGAATTTCTCGAAGGCGAAGCGTGGCACCTTGGTGACCACGTAGTCGATCGACGGTTCGAAAGAAGCCGGTGTCTTGCCGCCGGTGATTTCGTTCGCCAGTTCGTCGAGGGTATAGCCGACCGCCAGCTTGGCAGCTACCTTGGCGATCGGAAAACCGGTGGCCTTCGACGCCAGCGCCGACGAGCGCGAGACGCGCGGGTTCATTTCGATGACGATCATTCGCCCGTCACGCGGGTTGATCGCGAACTGTACGTTGGAGCCGCCGGTGTCGACACCGATTTCGCGCAAGACCGCCACCGAGGCGTTGCGCATGATCTGGTATTCCTTGTCGGTCAGCGTCTGCGTCGGTGCGACGGTGATCGAGTCGCCGGTATGCACGCCCATCGGGTCGAGGTTCTCGATCGCGCAAACGATGATGCAGTTGTCGTTGCGATCGCGAACGACCTCCATCTCGAACTCTTTCCAGCCGATCAGCGACTCCTCGATGAGCAGCTCGCTGGTCGGGCTGGCTTCCAGGCCGCGCTCGCAGATGTCGACGAATTCTTCCTGGTTGTAGGCAATGCCGCCACCCGAACCGCCCATGGTGAAGGATGGCCGGATGATGGTCGGATAACCGATCATCGCCTGCACCTGCAGCGCTTCTTCCATCGAGTGTGCAAGCGCCGAGCGTGCCGAGCCGAGACCGATCCGGGTCATCGCCTGCTTGAATTTCTCCCGGTCTTCCGCCTTGTCGATCGCTTCCTTGGTGGCGCCGATCATCTCGACGCCGAACTTGTCGAGAACGCCGTGCCTGGCCAGGTCGAGGGCGCAGTTCAGCGCCGTCTGCCCGCCCATCGTCGGCAATAGCACGTCGGGTCGCTCGCGACTGATGATTTTCTCGACGGTTTGCCAGTTGATCGGCTCGATGTAGGTGACGTCGGCCATGTCCGGATCGGTCATGATCGTCGCCGGGTTCGAGTTCACCAGGATGATCCGGTAGCCCTCTTCACGCAGCGCCTTGCAGGCTTGCGCGCCCGAGTAATCGAACTCGCAGGCCTGGCCGATGACGATCGGACCTGCTCCGATGATGAGAATGCTCTTGATGTCAGTGCGCTTGGGCATTTTGCCCCTTTTTGTCTTGCATCATCTGGACGAAGCGATCGAACAGATGGGCGATATCGTGCGGGCCCGGGCTGGCTTCCGGGTGGCCCTGAAAGGAAAAAGCGGGGACGTCGCTACGTGCGATGCCCTGCAGTGAGCCGTCGAACAGCGACACATGCGTTGGCACCAAGTTCGCGGGCAGCGTCTCGCCGTCGACCGCGAAACCATGGTTCTGACTGGTGATCAAGACTTGACCGCTACGCAGATCCTTGACCGGATGGTTGGCGCCGTGATGGCCGAACTTCATTTTCGTCGTCTTCGCACCGGACGCCAGGGCCAGCAACTGATGGCCAAGGCAGATACCGAAAGTCGGCACTCCGGCGGCAAGGATTTCGCGGATGGCTTCGATGGCATAGTCGCAGGGTTCCGGGTCGCCGGGACCGTTGGACAGAAATACGCCATCGGGCTGCCGCTTGATGACTTCGGTGGCCGGCGTTTGCGCCGGAACGACGGTGACTTTGCAGCCCCGACTGGCAAGCATGCGCAGGATGTTGTGCTTGACGCCAAAATCGTAGGCCAGGATATGAAGGGGTCCCTCGGCGAGCGAGCGATAGCCGTCCAGGGTCCATTCGCCGGCCGTCCATTCGTAGGGGGCTGTAGTGCTCACCACCTTGGCCAGGTCCATTCCGGCGAGACCGGGGAAGTTCCTTGCCTCGGCAATCGCCTGCTCGTCATCCAGGTCGATGGCCATGATGCAACCGGCCTGGGCGCCGCCTTCGCGGAGGATGCGGGTGAGCTTGCGCGTATCGATGCCGGCGATGGCCACGACGCGGTGCTTGTGCAGGTAGTCGGGTAGGGTTTCCTGCAGGCGCCAGCTCTCGGCGCGAATCGGCAGGTCGCGAATGACCAGGCCGGCGGCATAGTTGCCGCGCGATTCGAAATCCTCGGCGTTGCAGCCGACGTTACCGATGTGCGGGTAAGTGAGGGTAACGATCTGGCGGCAGTAGGAGGGATCGGTCAGGATCTCCTGATAGCCGGACATCGCCGTATTGAACACCACCTCGCCGCTGGTGCTGCCGCCGGCGCCGATGGCATGGCCGCGGAAGATTGTCCCATCGGCCAGTGCGAGAATCGCCGGCGGAAGAGTGGGTAACAAGGGCACGGAAGACTCCTGTTGATGCTGCTGGTGAATGCGTCGCCGGTCCGGGTTGCAGACATACAAAAGCGGGACGGGCGCACGGCCCTCCCGCTCGGATCCTTGCAAGCCGAAGCATTATACGGGAGCGCACCTTTTTTGGCCAATTCCGCGCCGCGGGCTAAGGCTGCGCCGGTGGGCGTGTATGGCGGGGTGGCCGCTTCAGCGCAGGCCGAGAACGTCCTGCATGTCGAACAGGCCGTGCTTCATGTTGGCCAGGAAATGGGCGGCGCGCAGGCTGCCCAGCGCGTACGGCATGCGGCTACTTGCCTTGTGGCCGATCTCGACGCGCTCGCCGAGACCGCAGAAGAGCACATTGTGATCGCCGACGATATCGCCGCCGCGAACGGTGGCAAAGCCGATCGTCGCCGGCAGTCGCTCGCCGGTGACTCCCTCGCGGCCATAAACGGCGCACTCCCCGAGTTCGCGACCAAGCGCTTGCGCGACGACCTCGCCCATGCGCAAAGCCGTTCCCGATGGGGCATCGATTTTGTGGCGGTGGTGCGCTTCGACGATCTCGACGTCGTAGCCCTCGTTCATGATGCGGGCAGCCACGTCGAGCAGTTTGAAGACCACGTTGACGCCGACGCTCATGTTCGGGGCAAAGACCACCGGGATATCCTGCGCCGCGGCGGCAATTGCTTGCTTTCCGCGAGTATCAAATCCGGTGGTGCCAATGACGATTGCCGTGCCATGCCGACGGCAGATTTCGAGGTGCTGAAGGGTGCCCTCCGGCCGAGTGAAATCGATCAGGCAGCTGGCCTGGGCAATTCCCGCTTCACTGTCGCTGCTGATCATCACCCCGCAAGGTGAGCCGACGATTTCGCCGGCGTCCTTGCCGAGCAGCGGCGCGCCGGGTTGGTCGATTGCTGCTGCCAGCGTCGCTTGCGAATCCTTGAGGGTGACTTCAAGCAGCATGCGTCCCATGCGCCCGCCAGCACCTGCGATAGCGATTTTCAATGCCTTCATTTCACAGCCCCACGCTCTCCAGGATTTTGCCAAAAAAGCCGTCTTCGTCCGGCGGCGGAACGGTTGCGCTCCCGTCGGTCGTCAGCGAGCCGAGATCGATTTCCCGAATCCGTGTTTCCGGTAGTGCGGCACCGTCGGTCGGTGTGGCGGGGGCGACGTCGCCAGTGACTCGCACCAGCTTGCCTTCGTCGTCAAAATAAACGACGAAATTCCGTGTCTCGGCCTTCGAGCTGTTGCCTTTCTTCATCGAGTAGAAGTAATCCCAGCGCTGGGCATGGAACATGTCAACCAGCACCGGCGTACCGAGAATGAAGCGCACCTGATCTTTGGTCAGGCCGGGGCGCAACTGCGAAACCATGTCCTGGGTCAGAACGTTTCCCTGTTGTACATCGATCCGATACTCGGTAATGATATGCGGGACTTCGGAGCAAGCCGATACCACGCAGAGAACAAGGCTGGCAGTGGCAAATCGCGGGAAGGTCATGTTCGGGTCGGATCGTGGTAAAGGATCAAAGAGAAGTGAGGTGAGCGTTGGTACAGTCGCCACTACCAACTACCAACTACCCGTAGCCGGATCGACCGATAAGCCTGCGCAATGCTTGCCTCAGCTGATCACGGCGACAGTCGACGGTATATGATAACCGAAATAGTAGCCCACTTTCCCCGCAGCCGACCAAGGTAAGCCGATGAGCAACTCAGACAATCTCAAGAGTATGGGCCTGAAAGCCACGCTTCCGCGCCTCAAGATTCTCGCCCTGTTCGAGAGGACCGAGGTTCGCCATCTTACGGCAGAGGATGTCTACCGGCTGCTGCTCGCGGAGAATCTTGACGTTGGCCTGGCGACCGTTTACCGCGTTCTCACACAGTTCGAACAGGCGGGCCTCCTCGAACGTCACTATTTCGAATCGGGCAAAGCTGTTTTCGAACTCAGTGCCGGGCAGCACCACGATCATCTGGTGTGCATCGACTGCGGACGCGTCGAGGAATTCTACGATGCCGAGATCGAACGTCGACAAACACGCATCGCCCGCGAGCGCGGCTTCATCATTCGCGAGCACGCACTCTACCTTTACGCCGAATGCAGCAAGCCGGAATGCCCGCATCGTGCCGCTGCGGCGAGCAATTCTGGCGAGCGTAACAAACTGTCAGCCGGCGACTGAAGCGCGGCGCCCGCCACCCGCCACCGCCGACGGCTTACGCGCAAGCATTCACCGACGATTCGGGTGCGTCAACCTCTCTTGCCGGACTCGGCCACAAACAGTTCCGGGTCCACCATCGCGCCGTTGAGGATCACGCTCCAGTGCAGGTGCGGGCCGGTGGCGCGTCCGGTCATGCCCGCGGCGCCGATGCGCTGTCCCTTGCTTACCGTTTCGCCGGGCTGCACGGCGGTGCTGTCGAGGTGGCAATACATGCTGATCAGGCCGTTGCCGTGATCGACAAAAACGGTCTTGCCGTTGAAGAAGTAGTCGTCGACGGCGAGTACTTGGCCCTGCGCATTGGCCTTGACCGTTGCCCCGCGCGCGACGGCGATATCGAATCCGGCGTGCGCTGAGCGAGGCTCGCCGTTGAAGAATCGGCGCACACCGAAGCGCCCGCTACGCCGTCCCTGCGCCGGCAGGACGAAAGCCAGGTCGGTCTCCGTTGTCTCGCGCCAATGGCGTTTCAGGCGCTGGATGGTGGCCAGTTCCCCTTCGACGCGGGTCAGGTCGCTGGCCGACAACTGCACCTTGCTGCTGTCTTTCATCGTGATTCGTTGCGCAGGATAATCCTTGCTGACTACAAAGAATGGGTGCTGTTCCCATTCGCCAGCGATGTCGACCCGCAGCTCGTACGTCCCCGGAGTGGTCGCCAGATCGAGACCGACCACGGCGACCCACTGCGCGCCCTCGGCGGCCACCAGCACCCGCTGTGCACCCAGCCAGGCCAGTGGTCGTGTGCTGCTGGCCGAAATCGGGCCAAGAACGACCAAGGCCACGCCGCCGGGGACACTGGCTGCCGTCGGAAGCGCTGCGTGTGCCGAGGAGCCGGTCAGCAAGGCCATCAGCAGGGTCGTGCAGGACGAGATGGCGACGGTGGCGATGGTGACGATTCTGCGCATATAGTGGGTCATCACAGTGATTTTGGGGAGAAGCTGTCGCATTGTCGGATGTTACGTCCGCCGCTGTCCAGGCCGCGTTTGAACCAGCGTACTCGCTGGCTGGACGTCCCGTGGGCGAAGGATTCCGCTACCACCCGCCCTTGCGTTTGCCGTTGCAGGCGATCATCGCCGATCGCCCGGTGGTCCTCAACATTGCGGCTCTCGCTCTGATTGCCCCGACGCATGATTCGTCCTCAAGGTGGCTGTTTAGCGCTGAAGTTGGCATAAAATCGTGTACAAATGGGAATTTTCGTGCATAATCCGCGCACTTTTTACAAGCAGAGGCCCGCAGAGGCTTTTTTTACAAGAAGGGTGCGTATGGATACTTTGTTCTGGATGGCCGTGGCGACGGTGGTGGTCGTGTTGATCTTCGACTACACCAACGGCTTTCATGATGCCGCAAATATCGTGGCGACGGTCATCGCTTCACGGGCGATGACTCCGGTGCAGGCCGTTCTGATCGTCGGCTTTTTCGAGTTCATGGGCCCTTTGCTCGGCGGTACGGCGGTCGCCAACACCATCGGCAAGTTCGTCGATCTGAATGGTGTCGACCCGCAGCTCGCCGTGTTGATCATGTTCTGCGGCCTGCTCGGCGCCATCGTCTGGAACCTGGCGACCTGGTGGCTCGGCATTCCCTCTTCGTCGTCGCACGCGCTGGTCGGCGGTCTCGCTGGAGCGGTGGTTGCGGCAGTGGGCTCAGAGCATGTGGTCTGGGGCTTTCGCGAGCTGATGACCACCGGCAAGATGACCGGCGTCACGAAGGTTTTGCTGGCCCTGTTTGTCTCGCCACTGCTCGGATTCTGGGTCGGATTCTGGATTCATCGCCTCGGGCGTCGCTTGCTGGCCGGCGCCAAGCCGACCGCCAACGCCACTCTGCGCAAGTTGCAGTTCGTGACCGCTGCCGGCCTGGCGTTTTCGCACGGCGCCAACGATGCGCAGAAGAGCATGGGCATGCTCACCCTGGTGTTGATGTTGGGTGGCTTCATCCCGAGTTTCGAAGTGCCGTTCTGGGTGGTTCTGTCCTGTGCTGCGGCGATCACCCTGGGCATCATGTCGGGTGGCTGGCGCATTGTGCGTACGCTGGGCTTTGCCATCTACCGGGTGCGACCGCTACACGCTTTCGACTCGCAGCTCACTTCAGCGCTGCTGATCTTTTCCGCTTCAATGGTCGGGGCGCCAGTATCCACAACGCACGTGGTGGCCACCTCGATCATGGGTATCGGCTATTCCGAGCGCCCGCGTGCCGTACGCTGGAAGAAGGCCAAGGACATCGCCAAGACCTGGGTGATCACCATCCCGGCGGCGGCAATCACAGCCATCGTTATTTACGCTATTACCAGAATCATGCTTGGTCAGACCACCTGAGGAGATAAATCATGGAAGACAATCAAACCAACAACGCCAACAAACCGATTTTCCGCCGCCTGTACGAGCGCGTCTTCCCGACCGTCGCCGACTTCTTCGGGATGCTCGCCGAGCAGAGCACCAACGCCGCAGAGACCACGCGTCTGCTGGTCGAATTCATGGAGACCGGTGACGTCGCTGTCAGCCAGAGAGTCCGTGCCGACGAGCACCAGGCCGACCGCATGAAGGCCTCCAACCTCGGTGTCCTGGCCGAAGCCTTTTCGACGCCGATCGACCGTGAAGACATCCATCGCGCGATCATGACGCTCGACGACATCGTCAACTACTGCAAATCAACAGTGGTCGAAATGGACGTCCTGGGTTTGACACCCGACAAGTTCAGTCTGGAAATGGCGCTGCACCTCAGGGAAGGCGCCGATGCGCTGGCCAGAGGTTTCGGTCGCCTGGCTTCCGATCCGGCTGCCGCTGGCGTCGACGCAGCGGCAGCCCGGAAGGCGGAACGTACGGTTGAGAAAGCCTATCGGCGAGCGATTGTCGAGCTTTTCCAGGGCGACGATTACCTCAACATGTTCAAGCGGCGCGAGACCTATCGTCACATGTCCAACGCTGGCGACCGGGTCGCTGACGCGGCCAATGCACTCGACGACATCGTCGTCAAATTGTGCTGAAAACCGCTGCTTCGATCGGGGTTGTATTCGCCAGTCCTTAGGTTTACATTGGAGCTGCCAATGTCGGCAAAGTCACAAGGAGATGCGTATGAGGAAGCTTACCGCCGGCCTGCTGGCTTTGGCGCTGACGCTGTCAAGTGCAACCGCGGTCGCCTGTTCGGCTGATAAAGCCAAGGATGGCAAAGCTGAAATGAGCACTCCGTCAAAACCAACGAGCTGACTGGTCGGACCCTTTCAACCACCGCGGCGCGTACCTCAGGTACGCGCCGCGTTCGTTTTGTGCCCGGCGCTGAGTGTGCTGAGCGTGTTCAATCACAGCTCGCCTGGCAAGTGGCTGGCTCACCAGCACAGTCGCCTCTGCCGGTGACTGTGCATTGCTGACGCGAGCGGTAGCTGAAGCTGATGCCTTCGCCGTAGCTGCAAGTCAGCAGGTTTACCTTGCCCTGCTTGCTGCTCGCGATCCGCGCAACGGGCATCGCCTTGATCGTTTCCGCCGCCAGGTCGCACGAGACGTAGGCGGAAAAGGCGCCGTCTGCCGACTCCCACTGGGCGACGTTCTTCAGTTTTCGGTAGGCCTGATAGTCGGTGCACACGTTGGTACTTTGCTCGTACATGCGTCGGTTGTCGCTGCAGTAGCCGGTGAAGGTGTACTTGAGCTCCGCCTCGCTGGGGCAGCTGCCTACCTGGACGGCTGTCGTCAGGCTCGGGCACGACAATGTTTCAGCGCTGCTGTCGGTGGCTGCCGATGCGAGGACAAGAAGACACGCGATCGCGGATGATTTCATGGGGAGGTTCTCCGATGGCAAGTGACTACTGCGAAGCGGGTGCCATAGGCCTGGCCGCCGATGGAGGTCCGTTGCTGGCCATTATTTCGCGAATCTGATCGGCGATTTTCTCCGCCGGCATGGCGTAGGCAAATTTTCGGATAAAGCGACCGTCGGGGCCGAGAAGAAACATCCCGGCGCTGTGGTCGACCGCGTACTGGTCCAGCGGAGCGCCGGGTTCGCGGACTTTCTCGTAGCGCACCTTGAAGCTCTCGGCGGCCTTGCGGACCAGCTCCGGCGAACCGGTCAGGCCGATGATGCGCGGGTCGAAGAAGGCAACGTAGCTGCGCAGGGTGTCCGCGCTGTCGCGCTCCGGGTCAACGGTGATGAACAGCGCTTGCAGCGCGTCGGCTTCCTTGCCGAGCCGGCTGATCACCATCGCCATCTCGGCCAGCGTTGTCGGACAGATGTCGGGGCAGTAGGTGTAGCCGAAGGTGAGCAACTGGAAGCGCCCGCGGAAGTCCTGGTTGCTGACCGCACGCCCGTTGGCATCCATCAGCAGGTAGCGGCTGCTGATGCCCGTTTCGCCGTAGGCCGGCATCTGCTCCGCGGCAAGGTCGGCAGCCAGGGACGGCGGCGCCAGCCAGACGGTCAAGGACAGGGCGAGCAGCAGTCTTCTCATTACGCTCTACCTGGAGGCTGCTGGCGCTGTCGGCAGCAAAGCCTGCAAGCGTTTCGAGAGTTCGTCGAGCCGGCCGGAAAAAGTTGCGGCCGCGGGGCAGGGCTCGTGCCCCTTCTGGCCTTGAGCGAGGAAGGCAGCGTTGGTCTGCTCCTCGAAAGTCTCGCCGTAACGACGGGACTTTGGCGCATGCCGGATGACCAGTTGCTTGGCCTCGCCAGCAATCGCCATCTCGCCGCAGGCCAGTGCCTGGCCATTCAGCTGCCCGAGATCGCTAATGGCGGCGAGGGTGGACGCTGCGGAGGCCGCGCTGGCTGCAGGCTCCGGGGTCGCGGCGGCAGGCCCGGCGAGCAAGCTCATGGCGGCGAACAAGGTCAGGCGTTTCATCAAGGCTCCAGTGCGGGCAGGGCGGTGTACGGCGCTTGATTATAGGGGCTGCGGGCCGCGGCATTCGTTGATGACGCTCAAAAAGAGCCCCGCCGAGCAGCACTTGTTTGGCCAGCTGGCAATGGCTGCGACCGTGGCCACACTACGCGCCGCCGATGGGCGTCGCTGCTGCAGCTGGTGTAGCTGGTGTACACTGCGTCGCTCTTACCTCATTGTCGCTCGGGCATCGCACCGGGCGCCGGATACTCAGCATGGCCCAACTCGTTCTGCTTTCCGGCAAGGATCGTTCGCTTGCCCGCCGCCATCCGTGGATCTTTGCCGCTGCGGTTGACCGCTTGCGGGGTCGCGCCCGCCCGGGCGATACCGTGGATGTCGTTGCCGCCAACGGGCGGCCGTTGGCGAAGGCTGCCTGGAGTCCGGAATCGAAGATTCGCGCCAGGGTGTGGAGTTTCGATCCCGACGAGATCATTGACGATGCTTTCTTCAAGCGCCGCATTCTGGCCGCCGTCGAGCGTCGCCGGTTGATGCCGGAACTGTCCAGCGAGGGGGGCATGCGGCTGATTCATGGCGAATCCGACGGTCTGCCGGGCCTGATCGCCGATTGCTATGGCGACACGCTTGTCGTGCAGCTAACGGCCACCGGCCCGGACAAGTGGCGATCGGCGATCGTCGGCGCGCTGCAGCGGGCGACCGGCTGCGCGCGCATCTACGAGCGATCCGATTCCGACGTTCGCCGGCTCGAAGGGCTGGAACCCGTGAGCGGCTGGCTGCTCGGCGAGGCGCCGGAAGACGCGCTGCTGATTGTCGAAAACGGTGTGCGCATCAAAGTTGATGTTGTTACCGGTCACAAGACGGGCTTCTATCTCGATCAGCGCGACAATCGCTTGTTGACCCGCCAACTTTCTGCCGGGCGCTCGGTACTCAACTGCTTCTGCTATACCGGCGCATTTTCCCTGCAGGCGCTGGCCGGTGGCGCGGCGAGCGTGCTTTCCATCGATTCCTCGGCACCGGCGCTGGCGCTGGCCGCCGACAACTTGGCGCTCAACCCGCAGCTCGATGCGGGCTGTGCCGCGTGGCGCGAGGCAGATGTCTTCGACAGCTTGCGGGCGTTGAAAAGCGACGGCCAGCGTTTCGACCTGATCGTGCTCGATCCGCCGAAATTCGCCCCATCGGCCGCGCACGCGGAACGGGCTGCGCGTGCCTATCGGGATATCAACGTCTTCGGTTTTCGCCTGCTCAATCCGGGGGGATTGCTGATGACCTATTCCTGCTCGGGCGGCATTCGCAGCGAGCACTTCCAGCAGATCGTCGCCGATGCCGCGGTCTCTGCCGGCTGCGATGCCCGTATTCTGCGCCGCCTGTCGGCGCCGCCGGACCACCCGGTGGCGCTGCATTTCAGCGAGGGTGAATACCTCAAAGGCCTGCTCTGCCAGGTGGATTGAGGATGCTGGGGCCGCGCCCAGCATCGGCTATTGTGGCTAGCGACTACCCCACAGGTTCTCCACCCGTAGATCGCGGCCGCAACCGCTACGGTAGTAGGAGTAGCGGATGGGGTTTTTCTTGTAGTAGTCCTGGTGGTAGGCCTCGGCCGGGTAGAAGGTCGAGGCTGGCTGCAGCTCGGTTTCGATGCGTGTGAATTTGCCGCTCTTGAGCAGCGCATCGCGGCTGCTTTCGGCGGCCTTGCGTTCACTCTCGTCCTGCCAGTAGATACCGCTGCGGTACTGGCTGCCGACGTCGCAGAACTGGCGGTCTTTGACCGTCGGATCGATGTGTCGCCAGAAGTACTCGACCAGCTGTGGATAGCTGACTTTTTGCGCGTCGTAGCGCACGCGGACGGCTTCGGTATGCCCGGTGCCTCCGGCACTGACCTGCGCGTAGGTCGGGTTGACGGTCTGGCCGGCGGTGTAGCCGGATTCGACGGAAATTACGCCGGGCAACTTTTCGAAATCGGCTTCGAGGCACCAAAAGCAGCCGCCGGCAAAGATTGCCGTCTGTGGCGTGGCTGTGCTCGGCGCTGCCGCCTTGTCGGCAGGCTGATCTGTGGCCGACGCAACGCCCGTCGCGGCACCGAGGACGAGGAAGGACAGTGCCGTCACCAGTGCTCGCCGGCTCATGTCCGTAACTCCGGCAGCTTCTCGGTACGCGCAACGAATTGCAGCGCGACACCATTATTGCAGAAGCGTTTGCCCGTCGGTTTGGGGCCGTCGTTGAAAATATGCCCCTGGTGCCCGCCGCAGCGCGCGCAGTGGTACTCGGTACGCGGATAAAAGATCTTGAAGTCGGTTTTGGTGGCCACTGCCTCTGGCAGGTGCTGCCAGAAACTCGGCCAGCCGGTACCGCTCTCGTACTTCGTCGAGCTGTCGAACAAGGGCAGGTAGCAGGCGGCGCAGATAAAGGTTCCGTCACGCTTTTCCTGGTTCAGTGGGCTGCTGCCGGCACGTTCCGTATCCTCCTCGAAAAGAACGCGATAGGATGCTGCTGGCAGCAGGTCGGCCCATTCGGCTTTCGGCTTCGACAGTCGGCTGCCGGGCGTGGCTTCGGCGCCTGCCCAGCTCGGGCCGGAAGCAGCAACCGGCAGAAGAAAGGCGCCCAAGCCGCCCAGCCATTTCAGTGATTGACGACGATCCATTGTGCTCTCCATAGAAAGATCAGCTTGCCTTGGCGGCCGCTGGCTGCAGGCAGCCAGGCATCGCCAATGCTTGTAATACTTCGCCAGCCTGCGCATCCTGCACGAAGGCCGCGACGCCGAGCTGCTCGAGCTGCCAGTCGGCCGGGATTTTCAGCGTTTGCCGCCAGAGCGCAGTGCCATCGGCCTTGTTGAGCGGCAAGGCTGTCGACCAGAAGCGCACCACGCGATCGTGTTGCAAATTGGCGCCGCGATTCTCGCCGGCACGAATCTTGCTGCGCAACTGGTTCTCGTAGATGATCACGAAGGCTTCGGCGGCCTGCCCCGCGCCCTCGCTTTCCCTGAGCGTGAAGCGCGCTTCGAGATCGACGGCGTCATCATCCGCCGGCCGCATCTGCAGAGCGATGTCGGCTGCGGCTGGTCGCCGGTTGATGTTCTCGATGCGTTCGGCGAAATTGGTCGCTGTGTGCCATGTGCGTAGTTCTTTCATGCCCGTAAACACCTCTGGCGTATAGACGGTGCTTGACCTCGCCAGACGCGTCAGCCAGCGTTGGCGTTCGGCAAAGGCCGGCTGGGCGAAGGGATCCTGCCAGCCAATGTAGTCCCAGTAGTCGACGTGCAGGGCCAGAGCGACCACCTGGTCGGCTGAAAAGCCCTGCGACAGTTGGCTCAGCCACTGGTCTGCGGGTGGGCAACTACTGCAGCCCTCGGAGGTATACAACTCGATCAGCGCGACGCGGTGTGCGGGACTCTGTTTCGCGCAGCTCGCGGCTTGTGCAAGGGGCGAAAGCGCCAGCCAGAGTACTACGCTCAAGGCAGCGACTGCTGGTGAGTATCGGTGGGCGGAAGGCATCGTCTTCTCCTGGCTGGGGTTTGCGAAATGGTCGTATGTCGGGGGGCAAACCTTACGCTTTTCTGAGTCGTGTGCCGCTTGCTCTGCTTGACAGAGAAGCGCCTCTGCGCTCCTAATTCACAATTTGCAGCCCTGATGACTCGCACAACTTTCTCGAAGCGCGGGCGTGAAGCGTCGTCTGTGGACGCTGAAAACGTCGCTTTGTTCATTCGCCGGACGGGGTTTGCGCGCCGCGCTAACGGTCATGACAATCGAGACAGCCCAGATCATGAAAGTCATGACCGTTTTCCCCTCTTCCCCGACCCTTCTCCCGCGAGGGGAGGGAGGTTTGTGAGACGCTTGCGCGACTTTCACATTAACGCGCAGGGACGACCGCGATGCCACGAGTAGACCCGCAGCGGGCGATTCCGGTGACTCTGCTGACCGGTTTCCTCGGCGCCGGCAAGACGACGCTGCTCAACCATTTGCTGCAGCAACCGGCGCTTGCGGATGCGGCGGTAATGATCAACGAGTTCGGCGAAGTCGCGGTCGATCATTTTCTGGTCGAAAAGGTCGACGACAATCTCGTCGTTCTCGCCTCCGGCTGTCTTTGCTGCAGTGTTCGTGGCGAACTTGCGCGTAGCCTGCGTGATCTGTTCATGCGCCGCTGGCGCCGCGAGATCCCTGCTTTCTCGCGAGTGCTGATTGAAACCACGGGGCTCGCCGATCCGGCGCCGGTGTTGTACACCTTGCTTGAGGACTTCTTCATCGCCGAGCGCTTTCGCATCGACGGGGTGGTCACGGCGGTTGATGTTACGCATGCTGATCGCCAGCTCGGTCGCCATTTCGAGGCCGTCCGCCAAGTGGCCATGGCCGACCGCCTGCTGCTCACCAAATGTGATCTGGCGACGCCCGAGGAGATTGCCCGCGTCGCTCGCCGGCTGACGCGCGCCAATCCGGGAGCGACGCAAATCGAGGTCCGTAAGGGAGGCATCGACGCCGCGCAGCTGATCGGCTGCGGCCTCTACGACCCGGTGACGCGGAGCGCCGACGTTCGCCGTTGGCTGGCTGAGGAGAAAGTGGCGGCCGCCAACGCCGAGCGGCCGGGACAGCACGGCCACGATGCCAATCGTCACGATGCCCTGGTGCATGCTTTCGTGCTACGTTTCGAGAAGCCTTTCGCGTGGCCGGAATTTGCCGAAGCGATTGACGTGCTGCTCGCCACCTGTGGCGATCGCATTCTGCGCGTCAAGGGCTTGATCAACGTCAACGGTGAGGCGGCGCCGCGCGTCGTGCATTGCGTACAGCATATCCGCTATCCGGAATCGGCTTTGCCGCAGTGGCCGGACGAAGACCATAGCAGTCGTCTGGTATTCATCGTTCGGGCCTTGGCCCGAGACGTCGTCGAAAAAGCTTTTGCCATGTTTTGCGGGGCCGTCGCCGGGAGTGCTGGCGACTGACTTGCGCCAGTGCATTACTCGTCGCCCGCGCGCTCGTCATGCGCCACGGCAGGCGAGTCTTTCTGCCGCATGGACGGGCCCTGCTGTCGGGGCGCGGTGCAGGCCCTGGCCAGCAAATGGCGAAGATTTGAGTCCGCAGTCGGGGTTCAAATTGCAGTGTACTGGACGATGTGTTAAAAGGTGATTCGTTAGCAAAATCACCCGCACGCCCTCTCGCCATGGTCTTTTCGTTTTTCAAGAAGCCGCCGCAGGAAAAGAAAATGCCTGTCCGGCCAGCCGCCGTGCCTCCGTCAGCAGACGATCGGGGCACTACTTCTGGTGTGTCGTCCAAAGAAAAGCCGAAACCGGCCGCTGTGCCGGTGGGCCTCGCCCGCTCGGACGTCCCCTTCGCTACTCCGGCGACTACCCGCGAAGGGCCAGCGCTGGATCTCAGCGAGTTTGTGTTCAGCGAGATTGCCGCCGAGTTTCAGGTCGAAGCGGAGCTTGATCCGCTCGACGCCGAAGCCGAAGAGGCGGCGATGTTGTATTCCAATGGACAGGACGCTGCGGCCCGCTCCTTGTTGGAGACGGCGATCCGCGAGTGGCGCTCTGGCCCAGGTGAACGCTTGTGGCTGATGCTCTTCGATCTGCTACGCTTGACCGGCCAGAAAGCTGCGTTCGAAGCGCTGGGGATCGAGTATGCACAAGCCTTCGAGAAATCGCCTTCGCTCTGGCGCGACGTCGCCGTCAGCGCACAGGTGCTCGGGAAAGTGGTCGGAACGGCACTCTTCAAGGGTGAATTGTTCGCTGATAACGATGCCGGGTTTGACGCGGTTCGCCTGGCACTCAAAAAGAATGCCCATCTTCGCCTCGACTTGTCGAAGCTGCGCAATCTCGACGCTGGCGGTTGTGAACGGCTTCTGGCGCTGTTGCAGCAAGCCCGTCGGGGCAGGGCCGAGATTGATCTGCTGGGGCGCGATTCCCTCGGTGTTTTGCTCGACAGCCACATCGCCGCCGGTCGCCCGGAAGACCGGCCATGCTGGTTGCTGAAACTCGAACTTTGCCAGTTGCGCGGGCAACTTGAGGTCTTCGAGGAAATGGCGATTAACTATGCGGTAACTTTTGAAATCTCGCCACCGTCCTGGGAGTTTGATCGCGTGGCGGATAGCGAGCCTGCGCCGCTGGAGCTGGCGGCGGCCGACCAGCTGCTAACCGAGGCCTACGTTATCAAAGGCGAAATCAAGGGCGCCCGTTTCGGCGACCTGCAGGCGTACGCCGGCGCCAACGATCCCGTTTTGATAGACTGTTCGACGGTGACGCGCATGGACTTCCTCAGTGCCGGGGCCTTGCTCAATATTCTGACCTCGGTGAAACGCTCGGGTCGACAGATCATTGTCCGTCACCCCAACTACCTGCTTGCCGAATTGTTCCGCGTCGTTGGCTTGCGTGGCGTGGCGGAAATCGAATTAGCCAGGAATTAAGGTGAAAGTCGCCTACGCGACTCACCAAGTACAAACCACGGGAGTTCTGGATGGATCAATACCACGGGACGACGATTTTGTCGGTTCGCCGCGGCAAGTGTGTGGCCATGGGCGGCGACGGGCAAGTGACGCTCGGCAATCTGGTGATCAAGGCCAGTGCGCGCAAAGTTCGCCGTATCCATCAGGGCCAGATCCTCGCCGGTTTTGCCGGGGGCACGGCGGATGCCTTTACACTTTTCGAACGCTTTGAAGCAAAACTTGACAAGCATCAGGGGAATCTCATGCGCTCGGCGGTTGAGCTGGCCAAGGACTGGCGCAGCGATCGGGCACTGCGGCGGCTCGAAGCGATGCTCGCCGTTGCCGACCGGGAGAATTCGCTGATCATCACCGGCAATGGCGATGTCGTCGAGCCAGAATACGGTATCGTGGCCATCGGGTCAGGCGGGCCTTTTGCGCATTCGGCGGCGCGGGCGCTGGTCGAGAACAGTGAACTTGATCCAACCGAAGTGGTCCGCAAGTCGCTACAGATCGCCAGCGAACTGTGCATCTACACCAATCAGAATTTCACCATCGAGGTGCTGGAATAAACATGTCGTCCATGACTCCGCAGGAAATTGTTCACGAACTCGACAAGCACATCGTCGGTCAGGGCAAGGCCAAGAAGGCGGTGGCCATTGCCCTGCGCAACCGCTGGCGGCGGGCGCAGGTGGCCGAGCCGCTGCGCCAGGAGATCACGCCCAAGAACATTCTGATGATTGGCCCCACCGGCGTCGGCAAGACCGAAATCGCACGTCGCCTGGCGCGGCTGGCGAACGCGCCGTTCATCAAGGTCGAGGCCAGCAAGTTCACTGAGGTCGGTTACGTCGGCCGCGACGTCGAGACGATCATTCGCGACTTGGTCGAGGTTGCCATCAAGAACGTTCGTGAGCAGGCGATGACGGGCGTCCGCGAGCGCGCCGAGGACGCCGCAGAAGAGCGCGTCCTCGACGCTTTGCTACCGTCCGCGCGTGCGACCTACTTCAACGACACGCAGGCGTCCGAGGAGAGCACGACGCGGCAGAAATTTCGCAAGAAGCTGCGCGAAGGGGAACTCGACGACAAGGAAATTGAAATCGAGGTTGCCGCCCCGTCGATGCAGGCCGAGATTTTTGCGCCACCAGGGATGGAGGAGCTGACCTCGCAAATCCAGGGTATGTTTCAGAACATGGGTAGTGGTCGCAAGAAGTCACGCAAACTGAAGATCTCCGAAGCGCGCCGGCTGTTGATTGAAGAGGAAGCGGCGAAGCTGGTCAACGACGAGGACGTCAAGCTGACGGCGGTCGGCAACGTCGAGCAAAACGGCATCGTCTTTCTTGATGAAATCGACAAGATCGCTTCGCGTAGTGATACACACGGCATCGACGTCTCGCGCCAGGGAGTGCAGCGCGACTTGCTGCCACTGGTCGAAGGCACGACGGTGTCGACCAAGTACGGGATGATTCGCACCGATCATGTGCTGTTCATCGCCAGCGGCGCTTTTCACCTCGCCAAGCCTTCGGACTTGATTCCCGAGTTGCAGGGTCGCTTTCCGATTCGTGTCGAACTCGATTCGCTGTCGGTGGCCGACTTCGAGTGCATTCTGACCCAGACCGATGCCTGTCTGACCAAGCAATACGAGGCGCTGTTGACCACCGAAGGCGTGACCCTGGATTTTTCGGAAGAGGGCGTCAGGCGGCTGGCGGAGATCGCCTGGTCGGTCAATGAGCGAACCGAAAACATCGGTGCCCGCCGGCTACATACGGTCATGGAGCGTTTGCTCGAAGAGGTGTCGTTCTCGGCCAGCGAGGGCCGCTTCGATAAAGTGGCCATCGACGCCAACTACGTTGACGCTCGTCTCGCCGAACTGGCAAAAAACGAGGATCTGTCGCGCTACGTCTTGTAAGTGGCGGCAATCGCGGCGCGCAGACCGCAGACAGCAGACCGGCCTCACCGGCAAATTACCCGTCCCCAGCGCGCTGGCCTGCCGATAAAATCTCCGTCGGGCGGGGCTGCCTGCGGATTATTTGATGACCAGCACCGGCAGGTCGGTCAGATGAATGACGCGCGTAGTGACCGAGCCCAGCAGGATGCCGGCCACCGAGCCGAGGCCACGTGAGCCCATGACGATCAGCGTGCAGCCGTGCTCTCTGGCGTAATCGGCGATAGCGTGCACAGCCTCGCCGATCATTATGTGCTTCGAGTAGGCGAGGCCTGCCGCCTTGAGTCTGCTGCCGGCCTCGGCCAGGGCCGTCTCACCGGATTCACGGTGGTAGTCTTCGACGTTGTCCTTGCTGACAAAACGAGTGACGTCCGATGGCAGCGCTGCCTGCACGTTCACCAGGCTGATGCTCGGCGGCACGGTGCAGGAGGGCGCTTGCTGCACGACATGCTCGACGGCACGCAGACTAGGCGCGGAGCCGTCGACGGGAAGCAGCCAGTGTGCTTTCACTTCGGTTTTCCTTCCATGAGTTCTTCGCTGTTCGGCGCGGCAAGCTCGCTGCTCGGATGCTTGTCATGTTGTCGGCTGGCGAGTAGATTTCCGAGCGCCACGACCGCGAGGGCACCGAGCGCTGACGCCAGGTACGTACTGTAGGGAACAATCTCGCGCCAGCTTGCCGGGACCATCGGGTCGGTGAGCAGCATGCCGCCGCCGATCCAGCCCAGCAGTCCGCCGCCGGCGGTGATCACAACCGGGTAGCGATCCATGAGCAGCAAAACCAGTTTGCTGCCCCAGACAACGATCGGGATCGATACCGCAATACCGAAAACCACGAGAACGAGGGATCCATGCGAGGCCGCGGCGACGGCGATGACGTTGTCTACGCTCATGACGGCGTCGGCGATGATGATCGTCTTGATCGCGCCGGCCAATGTCGCGCTACTGGCGATGTCGCCATGTGCCTCCTCGTCTTCCGGGATCACCAGCTTGATGCCGATCCAGAACAGCAGCAATCCACCGACGATCTTGAGGTAAGGAACGGCGAGGAGTTGCAGGGCGAAATAGATCAGGACAACGCGCAGCCCTATCGCTCCGACGACACCCCAGAAGATTCCCTTGTTGCGCTGTGCTTCGGGCAGCTTGCGGCATGCCAGAGCAATGACCACGGCGTTGTCGCCACCGAGCAGGATGTCTATGACGATAATCTGGAGGACGGCGATCCAGAAGGTCGACGAGGCGAGGTCGGGCATTGGTTTGTCTATCCTTGTTGCCGCTTGCGCCTCCCGCCCGTCCGCCTGTGGCGATGTTCGGAAAACGGTGGCGCAATGCGAGGGTGATGCGTCGGCACATCCAGAGTTCGCCGATTGTCTCACACCTGCCCGGTCGTATTGAGCCCGCGGATTAGGGAGGCGAAGGCGGGGCCCCCTTATCCGTTCGCGTCGCCGCTCTGTCCTGGCAGAGGGCGGATAGCGGATGGCAAGTGAACAACGGAAAACGACGCCGTGGAGCACGGCGCCGTTTCTGTTGCTGTTCTCTGCGCTTTCAGTCTCAGTCCATCGCTTCGTACAGCGGTAGCGTCAGAAACTCGGGGTACTCGGCGCTCAGCGACATCTTGTCGAAGATCACCGCTGCCTGCTCGTAGGTGGCGGTCTCTTCACCCTGCTGGCTGACCGCTGCCTTCACTTTCGCGAGCTCCTCGGCGATCATGCCGCGCACCATCGCCGCGGTGACCTTGCGGCCATCATCGAGAACGCCTTTCGGGGAAACTACCCACTGCCAGACCTGTGAGCGCGAGATTTCGGCGGTTGCTGCGTCTTCCATCAGGTTATGGATCGGCACGCAGCCGTTGCCCGCGAGCCAGCTGCCGAGGTAGTGAATGCCGACGTTGATGTTGTTGCGCACGCCCGCTTCGGTAATTGGTTGCGAGGGTTGGAAGTCAAGGAAGTCCGCGGCGGTGAACACCTCGTGACGCTGCTTTTCCCACTGGTTCGGGCGATCACCGAGGACTTTCTGAAACTCCTCGGCAGCGATCGAGACCAGACCCGGGTGGGCGACCCAGCCGCCGTCGAAGCCGTCCTTGGCGTCGCGGGCCTTGTCGTGGCGGATGCCGGCCAGTGCTTTTTCGTTGGCCTCGGGATCGTTCTTGATGGGGATCAGTGCGCTCATGCCGCCCATCGCCGGAGCACCGCGCGAGTGACAGATTTTCACCAGTTGCAGCGCATAGCTGCGCATGAATGGAACTTCCATGGTGATCGCGGCGCGGTTGGCGAGGCAGAAGTCCGGGTCTTTCTTGAACTTCTTGATGCAGGAAAAAATGTAGTCCCAGCGGCCGGCGTTGAGGCCTGCGGAGTGCTCACGGAGTTCGTAGAGAATTTCTTCCATCTCGAAGGTCGCCAGAATGGTTTCCACCAGCACCGTTGCCTTGATCGTGCCGCGTGGCAGGCCGATGTGCTCCTGGGCCATGACGAAGATGTCATTCCACAGGCGTGCTTCGAGGTGCGATTCCATCTTTGGCAGATAGTAGAAAGGGCCGGCGCCGCGTGCGATCTGTTCCTTGGCATTGTGGAAAAAGACTAGCGCGAAATCGAAGATGCCACCGGAAACGCGGCGGCCATCGACCGTCACGTGCTTCTCGTCGAGGTGCCAGCCGCGCGGGCGAATCTGCAACGTGGCGACCTTGTCGTTGAGCCGGTACTCTTTGCCTGCTTCATTGACGAACGACAACTCGTGCCGAATGGCCTGGTAGAGATTGACCTGGCCTTGAATCTGGTTGTCCCACTTCGGGCTGTTCGAATCCTCGAAGTCGGCCATGTACGAGTCGGCGCCCGAGTTGAAGGCGTTGATCACCATCTTCGCTTCGACCGGACCGGTGATTTCGCTGTGGCGGCGTTCGAGGGCCTTGGGCAGCGGGGAAACGCTCCAGTCGCCTTCGCGAATATTTCGGGTTTCAGGAAGGAAGTCGGGCACCTCGCCGGCGTCGATAGCCGCCTGGCGGTCGATGCGCGCCTGCAACAGCTCCTGGCGGACGCCTTCGAACGCACGGTGCAGTTTGGCGACCAGAGCCAGCGCGTCGGTCGTCAGAATGGTTTCGTAAGCGGGCTTGATGGGGGCGTTGATTTCCATTCCGGCGGGCAGATTGAGGCTCATGTGGTGGCTCCTGTGAAAGGTTTATGATGCAGCTCACGAATTTTATTAGACGCGACATTGAAAGAGAAGAGCGATTAGAATCAAATGATCTTTTACCTCAGGTATGTAATCGGGCTCGTGGATCATCTCAAGCAAATTCGCGCCTTCGTCGAATCGGCGACTCGCGGCAGTCTCTCGGCGGCAGCCAGGGTGGAAGGCGTTACCCCCGCCGTGATCGGGCGCCGTCTCGACGCGCTCGAGGCGCGCCTCGGCGTCAAGTTGTTGCTGCGCACGACGCGCAAGCTCTCCTTGAGCTTCGAAGGACAGGCCTTCCTTGAAGACTGTCAGCGAATCCTCAATGAGTTGGCCAACGCCGAGGCGGCGGTTTCGCTCGGTGGCGTAAGGGCCAGCGGTCATCTCAAGGTTTCAGCGCCGGCGGGTTTCGGGCGGCGGCACGTGGCGCCGCAGGTGGCCGCATTCATGGCCGAGAACCCGGAGGTCAGCGTCCGGCTTGACCTCAGCGATCGTGTCGTTGACCTGCTCAACGAGAGTGTTGACTGTGCCGTGCGCATCGGCGAAATGGCCGATTCGAGTCTCGCCAGCAGCAAGCTCGGTGAAATGCGTCGCGTGGTGGTGGCCAGTCCCGCCTACCTGGCGAGGCATGGGCAGCCTCTGGTTCCGCCCGATCTGGCGGCGCATAACTGCTTGTCGCTCGACCAGCAGCGCGGCTGGGCCTTGCGCGAAACACTGACCGGTGAAGTCGTGCAGCGTAAGGTGTCGGGGGCATTCGAGTGTAACGATGGTGCGGTCCTGCACGAGTGGGCGCTGGCTGGCAAGGGCCTGGCCTGGCGATCAGTCTGGGAAGTGGGCGACGACCTGCGGTGCGGACGGCTGCTTTCCTTGCTTGACGAGTACGCGGCGCCCCCGGTGGGCATTTATGCGGTATTTCCGCAACGCCGGCATTTGCCGCTGCGTGTGCGCTTGTTCATCGATCGCCTGAAGACGACTTTCGGCGATTCGCAGTACTGGGGGCTGGTCAATTAAAGCGCTGCGTTACGCTTTTGGGGGGGGCTCGAGACCATAGCCGTCTTGTTGTGGTGGCGCGCAGGCGAAACGCCATGTTGCCAGGGCGAGAGTCTGCGGGCACAGACCTGCCTGGCCGCAAGGCCGGTCTGTGCCACCGCTCGCTCATTGCGGCTTGGCGGCTGCTTTCTTCGCCGCTCGCAGCAAAGCCTTGCGTGCTTTTTCGGCCCTGATGTGCGCCAGCGCCTGGGCGCGGTTGCACTCCTTGCAATAGGAATGCAGGCCATCGGCACTGCGCGAGTTCTTGTGAAACTCGAGCAGCGGCTTTTCCTGCTTGCACTTGACACAGACTTTCGTGGCCATGGGGATTACCGGATCAGGCGAAATGTTTACGGGACAGGGGGCGGACAGCGGGGAGGCGGGCTGCAACGGAGCGTGGTAGAACGCTGCGGCCGTCGCCTGGTCGGCCAGGCCGTGCTGGTGACCGTCCTCCAGGTAGCTTGGAAAAGGCAGCAGCGATTGGTCGAGGCGCTTCGCGGAATCGCCCGCCGGGGCGGAAGTGAGAGTTTTCATGGGCTCTATCCAAGTACGCAGCCCGAAAGCTACTGGTGGGGGTTGTTTTTCCGAAGATGTCATGGCCTCTTCCCGGGTATGGGTAGCGGCTTGGCCCGACGGGTCTATAAATCCTGTTAATGCGTGTCAAACGAAAGAGGATTGTCGAAAGTCACTCGCCGGCTTGGCGCATGGCAGCCATTGATACTTTTCGCCTGCACAAATCTTTCTCAGGGTTCTCAGGGAAGTAGCAGATTGTTGGTGTAATGAAATAAAAACCCAGTCCGGTCAATGGCCTGGAGCGACATTCGCTGCGGCCGAGCAGGGGAACTCCGGGTGGCGACAAGTCGTTGCAGTTCCACAGTCCTCACCCGGAGGCTTGCTAGCCGTTCCCGTTGAACATAAGCAAAGACTATGCCTAAGAATAAGCAGCATTTATTGAATCAGTGACTTACGCTATTGTTTATCCGGCCATCGCCGAGCTGGCGGCGGCCGCTGTAAAGAAAGCTGACAGTTGCCTGTCGTTGGGCGCGGGCTGCCCCGTAGTTGCTGCGCCAGGGCGCGATGCCGTCGCTCAGGTGCTGTGGTCGAAGGGCTGTTGCGGGTTTCGCGGGCGGCCAAGGAGGCTAGCGATGTCGACCAGGTCAAGCTGTTGCGCCTGCATGAAGCGTTGGGCGTAGTCCAGATAGACGCCCGAGCGCAAGAACAGGGCAAATAATTCGGGGTCGATGCGTTGCTCGTCTTGCATGCGCGACATGATCGCCAGTGCTTCCGAGAGGGTTTTTCCCTTCTTGTACGGACGGTCGATCGCCGTCAATGCCTCGAAAATGTCGGCGATAGCCATCATCCGTGCCAGCGGACTCATCTGCGCGCGTGTGAGCCGGCGCGGATAGCCACTAGCATCCATTTTTTCGTGGTGCCCTCCGGCGATCTCCGGGACCTGGCTGAGGTGCTTCGGAAACGGCAGTTGCGAGAGCATGATCAGGGTCTGAACGATATGCTCGTTGATCTTGTAGCGTTCCTCTTCCGACAGCGTTCCCCGTTCGACGGCGAGGTTGTAGAGCTCGCCGCGGTTATAGAGCAGGGCAGGGACGGCCATGCGAAATCCCCAGGGCTTATCGTCCGACAGTCGATCCTGCGGTCGTCGCGGGAAGAGGTGCTCCGGCTTGTCGGCGAGCAGGGCTTCGGCGACCGGCAGAATGGCGGCGGGGGTTCCTGCCTTGCGCTGTTGCTCTGCGTAGGAAATGCCGAGTCGATCATCCAGCGTACGCATCCAGGTGCGCGCCGCGATGGTCGCCAGGCGGGCGATCCTTTCCTGGGCCATGAACTCGCCACCCTGGTTACAGCTGGCGACGAAGGCAAAGTCATTGTCGATCTGCCGCAGTCGTGCAGCCAGGCGGCGACGTGCAGCGCTTCCCAATCGTCGTCGCTGAGATGAAAGTCCCGGTAAGCATCGCCATCGTCAGCGCAGGCGGCACGGGCCAGCATCTTGGTCAGCTCCGGGACGCGCGCGCAATGACCTCCGGTGTAGGGGCTTTTGGCGTCGATTGCCGCGGCGATTAGCTGAATGAATGCCTCGAAGAGATCTTTCTGCGCTTTGATCAGCGCCTTGCTTTCAAGGGATACCGCTGCCGAGCCGGCAAAAGCTTTCACGAAGCTCAGGCGGGCGTCGTCGCTGCCGGTGTCGCAGAGCAGGAGCATGGCACCGACCAATTCGGCCTTGCCGTTAAGCAAGGGAACGGCAATGGCGTTGCTGGCGTCGGCCAGGCCTGCCGAGCAGCCACCCAGTGCTGCAGTATCGTCGGACTGGAGACAGCCGGCACGGGCGACGCCATCGGCGAGCGCCGCGCCAAGCAGCGGGCCGGCCGACAAGACGTCGATCGTTGGCAGTGCGCTGCCGAGTTCGGATCCGGTTTGGGTCAGCGCAGCGGCCGGTTTGAGCTGCGTCCGGTCGGCCAAATAAAGGATGCCGGCACGTGCTTGCGATGCCGATAGCGTCTCGGCGAGCAATTGCGGCAATAGTCGGTCGAAGTTCTGCTCGGCGGCGACGGCATGGCTGATGTCGAGAAAACGGCGTATCCTTAGTTTCATTGCCTCCATGGTTTTCGCCAACTGATTGACTTCCTTGATCGCAGAATTGGCGGCGATCGCTTCCGAAAAATCGAAGTGGCGGATCTTGTCTGCCTCCCTGGCCAGGCCGGTAAGTGAGCGTGAAATGCTGAGCGCGAGCCACCAGGTGAACGGAATCGTCAGCAGTAGCACCAGCACGGTGGCCATCGCCGAACGCTCGATCAACTGCACCGCGCCGGCCATCAACTCGCTCTCGGGAACCGCGGTGACCATGTACAGGGGGGGGCACATCGTCTTTCGCCAAGAGGCTGATCGACGCCCGCCATGGCGTGCCGTCAACGTCGATGCGTCGTGTCCAGGGTCCTCGTGCCAGCGGGTTTTCTGCCCTCTGGCGCACGCTTGCAAGGAGCGGTATCAGTGCTGGCACACCTAATTCGTCGAGCCTGGCCAGCGATGGCTTGCCGTCGGCCGTGGCCGAAGGCCGCACCAGGCTGGCGGCGCTTTCGTAAGCGAGTGCGTAGCCGTCCGCGTCGACGATTACCAGTTCGTTGCCTGGCGTTACCTTTTGTTGGGCCAGCGTGAGGCCCTCCTGGCGGCTGGAGAAAAAGAGGTAGGGCTGCATTCCCGCTCCTCCCGTTGTGTGCAACAGGCGCGGCATTCGCCTGCGCAGGCGTCGCAACCCGGTTCAGTCAGACGGGCTGAGCGCAAAAAAAAGCCGCGCGATGCGCGGCTTTTTGGCGACTCACTGCTCGCTCAATGGAACTGCTCTTCTTCGGTCGAACCGGTCAGCGCGGTGACCGACGAGGTGCCGCCCTGGATGACGGTGGTGACGTCGTCGAAGTAGCCGGTGCCGACTTCCTGCTGGTGCGAAACGAAGCTGTAGCCGCGGTCGCGGGCCGCGAATTCCGGCTCCTGAACTTTTTCGACGTAGGCCGTCATGCCGCGTTTGACGTAATCCTGCGCCAGATCGAACATGTGGTACCACATGTTGTGGATGCCGGCCAGGGTGATGAACTGGTACTTGTAGCCCATCGATCCGAGTTCTGTCTGAAACTTGGCGATCGTTGCGTCGTCGAGGTTCTTCTTCCAGTTGAACGACGGCGAGCAGTTGTAGGCGAGCATCTTGCCCGGGTGCTTGGCATGCACGGCTTCGGCAAACTGGCGCGCGAATTCAAGATCCGGCGTGCCCGTTTCGCACCACACCAGGTCGGCGTAGTCGGCGTAGGCGACGGCGCGTGAAATCGCCTGCTGGAGACCTTTGTTGGTCTTGTAGAAGCCTTCCCCAGTACGCTCACCCGTGACGAAGGGCTTGTCGTTGTCGTCGCAGTCGGAGGTCAGCAGGTCGGCTGCTTCGGCATCGGTACGCGCGATGACCAGGGTCGGCACCCCGCAGACATCGGCAGCAAAGCGCGCGGCGATCAGCTTCTGTACGGCTTCCTGCGTCGGCACCAGGACTTTGCCACCCATGTGGCCACACTTCTTGACCGAAGCCAACTGGTCTTCCCAGTGCACCCCGGCTGCGCCGGCACGAATCATCGCTTTCATTAGTTCAAAGGCGTTCAGCACACCACCAAAACCGGCTTCGGCGTCGGCGACGATCGGCGCGAAGTAGTCGATGTAGCCCTTGTCGCCAGCATTCAGGTCCTTCGAGCACTGGATCTCGTCGGCACGACGGAAAGAGTTGTTGATGCGCTCGACGACCTTCGGCACTGAATCGACGGGATACAGGGACTGGTCGGGGTACATCGCTGCGTAGGAGTTGTTGTCGGCGGCAACCTGCCAGCCCGACAGATAAATCGCCTTGACACCCGCCTTGACCTGCTGCATCGCCTGACCGCCGGTCAGCGCACCGAGGCAGTTGACGAAGGGTTCGGTGTTGACCAGATCCCACAGTTTTTCGGCACCGCGACGGGCAATGGTGTATTCGATCGGGAAGGAACCACGCAGGCGTACGACATCGGCCGCCGAGTAGCCGCGCTTGATGCCTTTCCAGCGGGGGTTCTCGGCCCAGTCTTTTTCAAGTTCGGCGATCTGCTGTTCTTTTGTACTCATGATTTGGCTCTCCAAGATTAGGAAGTGCGGTTGCGACAAGAGTGGCGCCCGGGGGTCGAAGAGGCAACAAATCAGAGACTCGACAGCGGGTAACCAATGGTATCCAGTATAACGGCCTTTGCTAATGCAGGCAACAGTCTTATATAAGACATAAGATATATTTTTTGTTTAGGCAAAACAGCGGCTTGTGGTCCTGTTTCCGCATTGCGAAATGAAGTTCTCGTGCGCGAAATGCTTTAGGCGATTGTCTTATGCTTATGCCTGACGGGTTGCAGGCGCTGCTGTTGCTGGCGCAGCTGCAGCGCGGTTCCGGCCATCAGCGCGGCGAGCGCACGATGGACCCCGTCGCGGGCGAAGCCCTCTTCGCGACCGACGAAACTGGCACCCACCAGGTGCAACGCCAGGGCATCGCGGGCCTGGTACTGGTCATGAAAGACTTCGCGTGCTAGTTGTGCGTCAAGCAGTGGGTCGTTGAGCTGCCCGCGCTTGAGTCCGCCATCCTGATAGTGCTTGACCAGAGGGGTAGGGATGGCGGCCGAAACGCCTCGGGCGCGCCCCGTTCTTGCCGACCTTGCCTGCGCTGCTGCTACTTCTTGTTGTCCATGTCGCGTGCTGCACGGATCAAGTCGGCATCGAGGACGGAAGTGTCCGTGCCGTAGCAGCGGATCATTTCGATTTCTTCAAAGACGGGGCGTTCATCGTTCGACTCTCCCGCTCCGCTGCTGCTCGTCGCCCCGTAGTGGCGGCCTCGCCAGCGCGCGATCAGCATTTCCTGGTCGCTCAGCCCCGTCGCCATGTCCGGCGGGACCTCGGCCCCCAGTTCGATCAGCGCCTTCACGACCTCGGTCCGGCGGCCACGAACGGCCATCGACAAAGGCGAGGTGAGTTGGGCGTTGTCCGCGGTATTGACTCTTGCTCCGCGGCTGATCAGTTCCCGGACGATATCGACGTGCCCCATGAAGCACGCAACACCCAGCGGCAAGCCGGGTTCTCCCCGGCCGTCATCAATTTCAACCGCGGTTCCGGCGTCCAACAGGGCCCGTACCTCTTGCAGGCGGCCTGTCCGGATCGCCTTGAGCAGGTCAATGGCAGCGCTCACAACTTATCTCCGATTTTTATGGCAACTCAACGACCGCTGACGGAGCGAAGTATCGTCCGTGCCGGGACTTTGGTCAATGCGCGGCGAGCGTGGCCAGGGGCCCGCGCTCGCCTTGGCGATCGCCTGGCGACTATCGCCAAGGCGTCGGGAGATGTGCCGCGATAGGCAAGTTCACCTGACTGCCACGTTTGCGGAAAATCTCCAGTGTTCGCGGTTTGCTCGTGCTTCTCGTCTTTCAAGTCAGTGGCTGATCGCTGACAAGCAGGCCATCGTCATCGACATAGATCCACTCTCCGGGTCGGAAGGTGACACCGCCGAAGCTTACCGGGAGATCACGCTCGCCGCTACCTTTCTTGATACTTTTCAGCGGGTGTGTGTTCAGTGCGCGGACGCCAAGTTCGATTTCGCCTATGTCGTGCGAATCCCGGATGCAGCCGTAAACGACGATCCCGCACCAGTGGTTCTGGTGCGCCAGGATGGCCAGCTGATCGCCGACCAGTGCGCAGCGCAGGGAGCCACCGCCATCAATCAGCAGAACCTTGCCCTCACCATTCTCGGCAAGCGCTGGACGCACCAGCGAGTTGTCCTCGAAGACTTTCAGGGTGACCATCTGGCCGCTGAAGGTGCTTCGCCCACCGTACTTCTGGAACATGGGTGCGACGACGCGAATGCGTTCATCGCCGAGCTTGCTTTCGTTGTTGTCGAGGAGATCGGCGGTCTTGAAAGTCATAGGGCGTGCCTCGTGGACTCGGTCTTTAGTTGTGCGACCAGCGGCTGTGTCGTGTGGTCGCGGGCATCTGCCATGCTCAGGCGATGGCCTCGGACGCTTCTTCGAAGATCAGTTTTACTTTCTGCTCTTCGTCAAGGTCGACGGTGACGTGGCCGCCGTGTGCCAGCCGGCCGAACAGCAACTCGTCAGCCAGCGAGGCGCGGATGGTGTCCTGAATCAGCCGCGCCATCGGCCGCGCGCCCATCATCGGGTCAAAGCCGTGTATCGCCAGATGATCCTTGATGGCGGTGGTGAAAACGGCTTCGACTTTCTTCTCGTGCAGTTGCGCTTCGAGCTGCATCAGGAACTTGTCCACCACGCGCAGGATGACTTCGTGATCGAGAGACTTGAACGAGATCGTGGCGTCGAGCCGGTTACGGAACTCGGGTGTAAAAATGCGCTTGATCTCGACCATTTCATCGCCCGCCTGGCGTGTTGGGGTGAAGCCCATTGCTGCTTTCTGGATCGCCTCTTGGCCGGCATTGGTGGTCATGATGATGATCACGTTGCGAAAGTCCGCCTTGCGGCCGTTGTTGTCAGTCAATGTCCCGTGATCCATCACCTGCAGCAGGATATTGTAGATGTCGGGATGCGCTTTTTCGATCTCGTCGAGCAGCAGAACGCTATACGGCTTCTTGGTAACGGCTTCGGTCAGCAGGCCGCCCTGATCGAAGCCGACGTAGCCGGGTGGTGCGCCGATCAGCCGCGACACCGCGTGCCGCTCCATGTACTCGGACATGTCGAAGCGTAACAGTTCGTTACCGAGGCAGTACGCCAGTTGCTTGGCGACTTCCGTTTTGCCGACCCCTGTGGGGCCCGAAAACAGGAAGCTGCCGATGGGCTTGGCAGGGTTGCCTAGGCCCGAACGAGCCATCTTGATTGCCCGGGCGAGTGCGTCGATTGCCGCATTCTGGCCAAAAACGATTGCTTTCAGATCGCGGTCGAGGTTGCGCAGGTTGTTGCGGTCGTCTGACGAGACGTGCGTCGAAGGAATCCGCGCGATCTTGGCAACGATTTCCTCGATGTCGATTTTGCCAATCACTTTTTTCTGCCGGGACTTGGGCAGGATCCGCTGTGCGGCTCCCGCTTCGTCGATGACGTCGATCGCCTTGTCCGGGAGGTGGCGGTCGGTAATGAAGCGCACCGACAGCTCGACCGCCGAACTCAGTGCGGCGGCGGAGTATTTGATGCCGTGGTGGGCTTCGAAGCGCGATTTCAAGCCTTTGAGAATGTCTACTGCTTCGGCACTCGAAGGCTCGTTGACGTCGATCTTCTGGAAGCGCCGCGATAGCGCATGGTCTTTCTCGAAAATGCCACGGTATTCGTTGTAGGTGGTCGCGCCGATGCACTTCAGCTGCCCTGACGAGAGCGCGGGCTTGAGAAGGTTGGACGCATCGAGCGTGCCGCCCGAGGCCGAGCCGGCACCAATCAAGGTATGGATCTCGTCAATGAACAGAATCGCCTCCGGGTTCTCGCTGAGCTGCTTGAGAACCGCCTTCAGGCGTTGTTCGAAGTCGCCACGATACTTTGTGCCGGCGAGCAGTGATCCCATGTCGAGGCAGTAGACGTTCGCCTTGCCGAGAATTTCGGGGATGTCGCACTCGACGATTCGCCGCGCCAGCCCCTCGGCAATCGCCGTTTTGCCGACGCCGGCTTCGCCGACCAGCAAGGGGTTGTTCTTGCGCCGTCGGCACAGGGTCTGGATGACTCGTTCGAGTTCCCGGTCGCGACCGATCAGCGGGTCGATCTTGCCCTGGAGAGCCAGGGCGTTGAGGTTGATGGTGTAGCTTTCGAGCGGCCCGGCGGCACTCTGCTGTTCGCCTTCGGGTTCGACTTCCGGCTCGCCGCGCGGTGTGCTCTGCGGAATTCTGCTGATACCGTGCGAGATAAAGTTGACCACATCGAGACGCGTCACACCCTGCTTTTGCAGGTAATAGACCGCGTGTGAGTCTTTTTCGCCAAAGATCGCCACAAGAACATTGGCACCGTTGACTTCCTTGCGGCCCGATGACTGGACGTGCAGGATCGCGCGTTGAATGACCCGCTGGAAGCCGAGCGTCGGCTGCGTATCGATTTCGTCTTCGCCGGCGACGGTTGGCGTGTGTTCGCTGATGAACCGGGTAAGATCCTTGCGCAGCTGCTCAATGCTGGCGCCGCAGGCGCGCATGGCTTCGGCCGCCGACGGGTTGTCGAGCAGTGCGAGCAAAAGGTGCTCGACAGTGATGAATTCATGGCGCTTCTGTCGTGCCTCGACGAAGGCCATGTGCAAACTTACTTCAAGTTCCTGCGCAATCATTCAGTTTTCCTCCATTACGCACGCGAGGGGGTGCTGGTTGCTTCGTGCGAAGGCTGTGACCTGTTCAACTTTCGTGGCCGCGACATCGCGCGGATAGATCCCACATACGCCCCGTCCATCGGTGTGAACTTTGAGCATGATTCGCGTCGCGTGTTCTCGATCCATCTGAAAAAACCGTTGCAGAACGACAATCACGAAATCCATCGGTGTGAAATCGTCGTTCAGCAACAGGACCTTGTAAAGAGGTGGCGGCTTGAGCTGTGTGCGCTGCGCTTGGAGTAGGGAGTTGTCCTGATGCTGTGTCGCCATAGGTGAATTCTAACCAGTCTTTCCGGATGCGCAATACCGCCCTTCGCCAATTCTCGGTAGCGCTGGACGGCTTCGCAAGCGCCTGACGATAAAAACGCTTGACGCACCTGCCTGACTTCGCGTAAAAAGGTGCCATGTTTTTGTTCAAGACCTTGTTTGAGCGGTCTCTGTTTCTGAGTATCGGTCAGGACAGTGCTTGAATCAGAAGCATGCAAGTCGGGCTCCGCCCGGATTTAGTCTTTTTTCAAGGAAGTGGCAATATGGCAACTGGTACAGTTAAGTGGTTCAATGACGCCAAAGGTTTCGGCTTCATTACTCCGGATGATGGTAGTGAAGACCTCTTCGCCCATTTCTCCGCGATCACCATGGGTGGTTTCAAGACCCTCAAAGAGGGCGAAAAAGTTTCCTTCGACGTGACGCAGGGCCCGAAGGGCAAGCAAGCATCGAATATCGCGCGCGCCTGATTTTTTTGGGTGTGCAATAAGGGACCCGCCTCCGGCGGGTTTTTTTTCGCGGCTTCTTCGTCGGCGTGCTCTGATGAGCGGCGTCAGTCGCCCGTCCAGTGTTCTGATTTGCCGCCGATTTTTTCAAGAAGCCTGATGTTCTCGATGCGCATGCCGCGATCGACTGCTTTGCACATGTCGTAGATGGTCAGCAAGCCGACGCTGGCGGCGCAAAGGGCCTCCATTTCGACGCCGGTGCGACCCACGCACTCCGCCCGCGTCAGGCAATGCACTGCGTTGGCCTCGCCGTCGATCTCGAAGTCGACGGAAACCTTGCTCAGGGCGAGCGGATGACACAGAGGAATCAGCTCGGAAGTGCGCTTGGCGCCTTGAATGGCAGCAATTCGCGCGACACCGAGCACATCGCCCTTCTGCGCCGATCCGGCAACGATCAGCGCCAGCGTTTCGGGGCGCATCAGGATACTGCCGGCGGCTCTTGCCTGCCGGGCCGTTTCGGCCTTGTCGCCGACGTCGACCATCTGCGCCTGGCCTTCGGAATTGAAATGGGTGAGTGGACTGACTGACATAGGGGTATGGGAGACCTGGGGGTCGCTGCTGCTCGTGATGCCTGCCAAGGGAATCACATGGCAAGCAGCAGAGGGCGGGTGGTAACGCTTGGTAACAATCTACCAGAGCACTATTGGGTATGATAGCAAATCTTGCTCGGCGGACGCCGAGACCGGCCGGGAGCTCTCGTGATCAGAATGATTTGTGCCGCAGTGTCCTTGACCGTTGCGGTTTTTTTGGGGAGTTCTTCGCCGCTCCGGGCGGAGGGACTTCCGGAGCTTGGCGACGCGTCGCGAGTCGACTTTTCGCCGCAACTTGAACGCAAGATCGGTGAGCAGATCTTCAACCAGATACGTGCGCATGAGCCGAGTTATGTTGACGACCCCGAAGTCAGTGACTACCTGAATTCCCTTGGCGGCCGGCTGGTTGCGGCGAGCTCTAACGCGGCAGGCAATTACTATTTCTTTGCGATTCGTGACAACACCGTGAACGCTTTCGCGATGTTTGGCGGGTTCATCGGGGTCAACACCGGTACGCTGCTTACCGCACAATCGGAGTCCGAGCTGGCCGGCGTGATCGCTCACGAGATCTCGCACGTCAGCCAGAGTCACCTTGCCCGGCAGATCGCCAGGGAGAAGCAGAGCTCGATCGCCACCATGGTCGCCATGGCCGCTGGTGTTCTTGCTGCGCGCTCTAACTCGCAGGTGGCGACGGCGGCGATCGCTTCGGCGCAGGCGGCGTCGATACAGTCGCAATTGGCCTACAGTCGCGACTTCGAGCGCGAGGCTGATCGGCTGGGCTACCAGACGCTGGCCAAGGCCGGCTACGACGTGCGCGGCATGGGCGACTTCTTTGGCCGCATGCAGTTGGCCGGGCGGGTGTACGAGAACAACGCGCCGGTTTATCTGCGCTCGCATCCGCTGACTGTAGAACGCATCTCCGACATGCAGAACCGGTCGCAGAATGCCTCCTATCGACAGGTTGCCGACGGCGCTGATTTCTACCTGGTGCGCGCCAAGCTGCGGGCGCAAGCGGTGCCGCCTGGCGAGGCTGTCAGCGAGTTCAGCAAGCAGTTGCGCGAAAAGAAATATGCTTCGGAGGTGGCCACCCGCTACGGTCTCACGTATTCGCTACTACAGGCCAAGGACATCGCCGCTGCGCAGAAGGAGCTTGGCGCGCTGTTGGCGCTCAAAGTGTCGTCGCCAATGATCTCCGGGCTAGCGGCGCGAACGGAAATTGCCTCTGGAAATCAGGCCGGCGCCGCGAAGATCTATCGCGACGCCCTGCAACGCTATCCACAGTCAAAGGCTTTGGTTTACGGGTACGCTGAAGCTCTGCTGGCGGGGCGGCAATACGAGCAGAGCTTGCAGTTCCTGGAATCGCAGCTGCAGCTCTACAGCTCGGACTACAAACTCTACGGCTTGCAGGCGAAAACTTACGCGGCGTTAGGGAAGCGCCTGCAGCAACACCGTGCACAGGCAGAGTTCTACCTGCTGCAGGGGCAGTTGGGTGCGGCGGTCGAACAGTTGCAGTTCGCGCAACAGGCGGGCGACGGCGACTTTTACGAGAAGTCCGCGGTCGACGCGCGCCTGCGCGACCTGCGCGTGCTGTTGGCCGAAGAGGCAAAAGAGAAGCGCTTGAATGGCGGTTAGGATGCTTGGAGCGCTTAGAATACGCACTCAATTCTGTTCTGGACCTGACCATGCATTGCGATCGAGAGCTCGACGTCAAGGGGTTGAAGTGCCCACTGCCGATTCTGCGTACGAAGAAAGCGCTATCCGAGATGTCGCCGGGTGAAGTGCTGCACGTACTGGCGACTGATCCGGGTTCGGTCAAGGACTTCCAGGCTTTCGCCAAACAGACCGGTAATGAGTTGCTGTCGAACGGCGAAAGCAATCAGATCTTCGAGTTCTATCTCAAGCGCAAATAGAGCCAGGTGTCTGCGCAGTAGCGCTTCAGCCTGCCCCGCTGCGCGCGCGTTGCGCGCACGGTCGATGCGCTGACTGATGCTTGCTGGCCCTCCGTTCGCGCTGTTTGACGGCGATGCCGGCAGCGCCGTTCTGCTGACGGGTTTGCAGCACGCCTTTGCTGTTGATGCTAGCGCCGATCCTCGGGCCGCGTTCGGCGCGATTGAAGCGGCGCTCGCGCTTGGTCAGTGGGTCGCTCTGGCGGCCGACTACGCGCTGGGCGCATGCTTCGAGGCGACGGTTCCGCCCGCGCCCTGCGGCCGGCCGGTGTTGCGCGTCTGGCTGTTCGCCGACGCTCGCGTGCTCGATGCGCCGGGGATCGACGCTTTCCTTGTCGAGCAGTTGGCTGCCTTGCCCGAGTACCAACAGACAGCCGGGGTGGCCGACCTGTCTGCGGCGGTCGATGCCGAGAAGTACGCTGCGCAGGTCAGTCAGATTCGTCGCTGGATTGGCGACGGCGATTGCTACCAGATCAACCTCACTTTTCCGCTGACTTTCGCGCTTTACGGACACCCGCTGGCGCTCTATGCGCGCCTGCGCGAACGTCAGCCGGTTCGCTATGGAGGCTTTCTCGGCTGCGGCGAGGAAACCATCCTTTCCTTTTCGCCGGAGTTGTTTTTCGAGCGTGTCGGCGAGCGGGTCGTGACCCGGCCGATGAAAGGAACGGCACCGCGCGGCCGGACAGCGCTCGAAGATCAGGTGAATCGGGTGGCTCTGCTGGCGTCGGCCAAGGAGCGGGCAGAAAACATCATGATCGTCGATCTGCTGCGTAACGACCTGGGACGCCTGGCGCAACCCGGCAAGGTGCAAGTCGAAGCCTTATGTGAGGCGGAGGACTACCCAACTCTGTGGCAGATGGTGTCTACGGTCGCCGCGGACCTGCCAGGCGTCGGCATCGCAGACATTTTTGCGGCCCTGTTTCCCTGCGGTTCGATCACCGGCGCACCGAAAATCAGGGCCATGCAGCGCATCGCAGAGCTCGAAGCGTCAGCGCGCGGGCTGTACACCGGCAGCCTGGGTTGGTTGGCGCCGAATGGCGACGCTCGCTTCAATGTCGCCATTCGTACCCTCGAAGTCGCTGCCGATGGCCAGGCCCGACTCGGTGTCGGCAGTGGTATCGTGATCGATGCCGATGCGGCGCGCGAGTACGCGGAATGCCTGTTGAAGGCGAGCTTCCTGACCGCTTTCGATCCGGGTTTCGAACTCGTCGAAACGCTGCGCCTGGAAGAGGGCGTGTACCCACTGCTGGCCCTGCATCTCGAGCGCCTGCAGGCGTCTGCCCGCAGCCTCGGTTTTGCCTGCCGGCTGGCCGAGGTTTCCGTGGCGCTGGCCGCCGCGGCGGCCGCGCGACCGCAAGCTTTGTTTCGCGTTCGTCTGAGCCTGGCACACGATGGCAGCTGCCATCTCGTGGTCGCCGCCTTGCAGGAAGATACCACGAAGCGGTGGCGCGTCTGTCTGGCTTCCGAAGCGCTGCCTGTCGACGACTACCTGCTACGCCACAAGACCACGGCGCGCGTCCGCTACGACCGTGCGCTGGCGGCCTTGGCCGAACGGCCCGGGCTGTTCGACGCCATTTTTCTGAATACGCGCGGCGAGGTTTGCGAAGGCGCGCGCAGCAACGTCTTCGTCGAGCGCGACGGCCTGCTGCTGACGCCGCCGCTGGCCTGCGGACTACTGCCCGGCGTCATGCGGCGCACGCTGCTCGAGTCCGGACGCGCGGTAGAGCAGGTGTTGCGGCGCGAAGACTTGTTGCAGGCGCCGGCCTTGTACGTCGGCAACGCCTTGCGTGGCCTGTTGCCGGTCGTGCTTGACGTTTAATGTGACAGTCGCGCAAGCGGTTCACGAACCTCCCTTCTCCCCTCGCGGGAGAAGGGTCAGGGGTGAGGCGGGGAATTCAGTGAGCATGCTCCCTGCCCGACGAACGATTCCGGCGTGCAAGCCGGAATGCGCACTGCAAGTGAGAGGGGGAGACGGTCATCAGTTCATGGTCTGGGGCGTCTCCACTGTCATGACCGTTAACCGGGTTAGCGGCGCAAGCGTTCGCGTTGTGGCGTGAGTTTTTCCAGCGTCGCCAGGTAGTCGTCGAGGCGCTTCTTTTCCTGTTCAACCACGGCTGCCGGTGCGCGCGCGACGAAGCTTTCGTTGGCGAGTTTGGCTCTGGCCTTGCTGATCTCGCCGCTCAGGCGGGCGATTTCCTTGTCGAGCCGCTCCCCTTCGACGGCGGCGTCGATTTCGACCTGCAGCATGAGCCTGGTCTGGCCGACGATGGCCGTCGGTGCGCTGGCGTCGGCGGGCAGGTCGTCGACGATCTGCATTTCTGAAAGCTTGCAGAGCGGCTTCAGGTAGGGCGCAAAAGTGGCCAGTGCGGCACGGTCGCCACTGGCGAGCAGCGGTACTTTTTGCGCCGGCGAAAGGTTCATCTCGCCGCGCAGGTTGCGGCAGGCGTAGGCCAGATCCTTCAACTGCTGGACGCTCGCTTCGCTGGCCAGGTCGATTTTCTCCGGTTGCGCCTGCGGATAGGCGGCGAGCATCACCGAGTCGTGCGTCTTGCGGCCAGCAATTGGCGCCAGAGCCTGCCAGAGTTCTTCGGTAATGAAGGGCAGCAGCGGGTGTGCCAGGCGCAGGACGGTTTCCAGCACCCGCGCCAGGGTCCGCCGCGTGGCGCGGATTTCCTGTTCGCTGCCCTGCTGCAACTGGACTTTGGAGAGCTCGACGTACCAGTCGCAGAACTCGTCCCAGACGAACTCGTACACCGAGCGCGCCAGCAGGTCGAAGCGATAGTCGGCGAAGTGCTGCGCGACCTCGGCTTCGGTGCGCTGCAGCTTGCTGACGATCCAGCGGTCGGCGAAGGAGAAGCGCAGCGCTGGCGAGCAGCTCTCCGGGGTGCAGGCAGCCAGGCCCAGGTCATGCTCGGCGGTGTGCATCAGGACGTAGCGTGTCGCGTTCCACAGCTTGTTGCAGAAATTGCGGTAGCCCTCGCAGCGGCTGAGGTCGAACTTTATGTCGCGACCCGGGCTGGCCAGCGACAGGAAGGTGAAACGCAGGGCGTCGGTACCGAAGGCCTGAATGCCCTCCGGGAACTCCTTGCGCGTGCGCTTCTCTATCTGCGCCGCCTGCTTGGGGTTCATCAAACCGCTGGTGCGCTTGCCGATCAGGGCGTCGAGATCGATACCGTCGATGAGGTCGATGGGGTCGAGGACATTGCCTTTCGACTTGCTCATCTTCTGGCCTTCGGCATCGCGGATCAGGCCATGCACGTAGACGTGCTTGAAGGGAATCTTGCCGGTGATATGCCGGGTCATCATCACCATCCGCGCGACCCAGAAGAAAATGATATCGAAACCGGTGACCAGCACCGTAGACGGCAAATACAGGTCGAGGGCAGTGTTCGTCTCGGCGGGCCACTGCGGCGTCCAGTCGAGCGTCGAGAAGGGCCACAGCGCCGACGAGTACCAGGTGTCGAGGACGTCGGGGTCGCGCGCTAGCGGGCCGCTGTAGCCCTGTTCGTCGGCCTGCGCCCTGGCTTCCTCTTCGTCATGGGCGACGAAGATGCGCCCATCGTCACCGTACCAGGCGGGGATCTGGTGGCCCCACCACAACTGCCGCGAGATGCACCAGTCCTGAATGTTGTTCAGCCACTGGTTGTAGGTGTTGACCCAGTTTTCGGGGAAGAACTTGATTTCCCCAGAAGCCACGCATTTAAGGGCCTTGCCGGCGATGCTGCTGCCGTCGGCTCCGGCCTTGCTCATGGCCACGAACCATTGGTCGGTGAGCATCGGTTCGATGACCACGCCGGTGCGGTCGCCGCGTGGCACTTTCAGGGTATGCGGCTCGATCTTGTCGAGGAAGCCCTGCTTTTCGAGGTCGGCAACGATCTGCTGGCGCGCGGCAAAGCGATCCATGCCCTGGTAGCAAGCCGGCGCATTCTCGTTGATGCGCGCGTCGAGGGTCAGGATCGGGATCATCGGCAGCTTGTGACGCTGGCCGACCGCGTAGTCGTTGAAGTCGTGGGCCGGAGTAACCTTGACACAGCCGGTGCCAAAGGCGAGGTCCACGTAGGCGTCGGCAATGATCGGAATCTCGCGCTCGCAAAGCGGCAGTTTGACCATCTTGCCGAGCAGGTGCCGGTAACGCTCGTCTTCCGGATGGACCATCAGGGCGGTATCGCCGAGCATCGTTTCCGGTCGCGTCGTGGCCACGGTCAAGGTCGCACTGCCGTCGCTGAGCGGATAACGGATGTGCCAGAGATGCCCCTGCTCTTCTTCCTGCGCGACTTCGAGGTCGGAGACCGCGGTCTGCAGCACGGGATCCCAGTTGACCAGGCGCTTGCCGCGGTAGATCAGGCCTTCCTGGTACAGGCGGACGAAAGTCTCGGTGACCGTCGTCGACAGGCCGGCATCCATCGTGAAGCGTTCGCGGCTCCAGTCGGGAGAGGTACCAAGGCGGCGCATCTGCCGGGTGATGGTGTTGCCGGAAAACTCCTTCCACTGCCAGACTTTTTCAAGGAACTTCTCGCGGCCGAGGTCGTGCCGGGAGACTCCCTGTGCGTCGAGCTGGCGCTCGACGACGATCTGCGTGGCGATGCCAGCGTGATCCGTTCCGGGTTGCCACAGGGTGTTGTCACCACGCATGCGATGGTAGCGGGTGAGCGCGTCCATGATCGCCTGGTTGAAGCCGTGCCCCATGTGCAGGGTGCCGGTGACGTTCGGTGGTGGCAGCAGGATGCAGAAAGCGTCTTCGGGTTTCTTGTCGGTATCGAGGCCGGCTCCGAAGTAGCCTCTGGCTTCCCATTCGGGGTACCAGCGACGCTCGATATCAGCCGGTTCAAAGCTCTTGGCAAGTTCCATGGAGGATGGGGCGGGTGGATTTCAGGAGCGCGCATTATAGCGGATCGCGCTGAGGCTCCGGGCCGTGATGCGGACCCTGTCCGAGCTACTCCGGATCGGCTGCGCCAGCTTCGCTGCCCACTGGTTCTTCCAGCGGCAGTTGAAGTTGCCCGCGCTGGGCGACGAAGTCACGTGCGGCCATGGCGATACTCGCTTCGATACCCTGGCGCAAGTGCTCGGCCGCCTCGGCTGCGGCAGCCTCCACCAGTGCCGGCAAGGCCGCAGCCAGATGGCGGTCGATGAGTTGTGCAAGCTCGGTGGCAAGTATCGGGCGCAGGTCCGCAGCGAGATCATCGACGCTCGGCTCGGGCTCGGGTTCCGCGGTCACGACGACATCGGTCAATAGCGGCAGGTCATCGTCTGCGCTGCTCCCGAAGGGAAAGCGCTGGCCGCCGTCTGAATGGTCGCTATCCGGCGAGGCCAGGAAGCTGCGCCGGCGGCGCATCGGGCGCGGGCTGCTCGGGCGCCCGCCGCGCCCCGCGCCGTTGTCCGCGTTGATCAGCGAGTTGGCCCGGCTGAGCAGGTCTTCGTCATTGGCCATCAGTTTTTCCTGAGCAGTCGACATATCTGACCGCGTAGCCACGATCCTTGTAGAAGCGGGCACGCTGGCGGCCGTCGGCGCGTTCTTCCTCGCCCTGGCCAACTATTTCGATCAGACTCGCAAAGCGCGAAAAGCCTGGCGGTACGTCGTTGGAGAGGTTGAAAAGCCGTTCGTCGTGCGGCAGGGACTCCAGGCTGCTGGCGATCAGCACTGGCGTTTCGGCGGCCAGCGGCGAGTCGGCAGCAACGTGCGGGACGAAGCTCGTCGGCGCTTGCGCCCACAACTGCCGGTCGAGCTCGGCAGCGATGTCGGCGTCAGGGGCATAGACCAGCAAGGGCTTTTTCTGGGCGCAGGCCTTTCCGATCAGGGCGGCGGTCGCGCCGATGCGGTTCGCTGCGTTGTGGTAGAAGAACACTTGCGTCACTGGAGTTTTCCGGCACGCTTCAGCAAATAGTGCATCAGTAGCGGCACCGGTCGTCCGGTGGCTCCTTTGTCGGCGCCTGAGGTCCACGCGGTGCCAGCGATGTCGAGGTGCGCCCAGACGTATTTTTTGGTGAAGCGGGCCAGAAAACAGGCGGCAGTGATGCTGCCGCCCCAACGGCCGCCGATGTTGGCCATGTCGGCGAAGGGACTCTTGAGCAGTTCCTGGTAGTCGTTCCAGAGCGGCATTTGCCAGGCACGGTCATGGGCTTCATCACCGGCATGTTCCAGTTCCCGGGCCAGCGTATCGTTGTTGGCGAACAGGCCGGTGGCGACATGACCAAGCGCGATGACGCAGGCGCCGGTGAGAGTGGCAACATCGATCACCGTGTCCGGTTCGAAGCGCGCGGCGTAGGTCAGCGCATCACAGAGAAGCAGGCGCCCTTCAGCGTCGGTGTTGAGAATTTCGATGGTTTGTCCGGACATCGAAGTGACGATGTCTCCCGGTCGGCTGGCGCCGCCGCCGGGCATGTTTTCCGTGCTAGGCACGATCACCGTCAGGTTGAGCGGTAGTTTCATCAGTGCCGCGGCTTTGATCGTGCCGAGTACGCTGGCAGCGCCGCACATATCGTATTTCATCTCGTCCATGTCGGGCGCTGGCTTGAGCGAGATGCCGCCGCTATCGAAAGTGACGCCCTTGCCGACCAGTACTACCGGCTTCTCGTCGTTCTTGCCGCCCTTGTACTGCAGGACGATGAGCTTCGGAGCCTGGTGCGAGCTCTGCGCGACCGAGAGCAGCGCGTGCATGCCCAGCGCAGCCATCTCCTCGCGTTCGAGAATCTGGCACTCGATTTTGTGCTCGTCCGCCAGCTGTTGTGCGATTTTCGCGAGATAGCTTGGGGTGCATACGTTACCGGGCAGGTTGGCCAGATCCTTGGTCAGCGACACGCCTTCGGCGATGGCTTGTCCTTCGCACAGCGCTTCTTCTGCCGCGGCCAGTTCGTTGCGGCGATCGACAATGAAGGTCAGCTTGCGCAGCGGGCGACGCACTTTGTCCTTCTTGCTCTTGAACTGGTCAAAGCGATAGACGGTCTGCTGTGCGACAAGGGCTGCCTGGCGTACGCGCCAGGCAGCGCTGCGTTTGCGGACGCTGGTTTCGGTCAGGAAGACCGTGCCATCGAAGGAGCCGGTTTCGTTGAGGGTTCTCACCGCGCTGCGAATTGCGTCGCAGTATTCCCGATCGCCAAATTCCTTTTCCTTGCCGAGGCCGACCAGCAGCACGCGGTCGCAGAGCGTCCCGGGAACGTTGTGCAGCAGCAAGGTAGTGCCGGCCTTGCCCTCCATGTCGCCGCGGCGAATGATGTCCGAGAGGTGACTGCGCGCTGCGTTGTCGATGAGCTCGGCGGCCAGCGTCAGCTTGCGAGGTTCGAAAACGCCGACTACCACGCAGGCGCTGCGCTGCTTCTCCGGGTTACCGCTTTTTATGCTAAATTCCACTCGCCCTCCCGAGGACCCGCGTGTTTCGTCGAAAACGCCGATTATCACTGCAGTTTTTCACCAAAGTCAAAAAATGATCTTTCAGCGCGCTGTCCGACGTGAGTTCGCCCACTCGACGGCCGGTGTCTTCATTGCGCTTTTTGCGATCATGGTGACCACGCAGCTGATTCGCTTGCTGAACGAGGCGGCACAGGGCGACGTCGATCCGGGTGCCGTGGTCGCCCTGCTTGGTTTCGCGTCGCTCAATTATCTCCCGCCACTGTTGTCGCTGTCCTTGTTCGTGGCCATTCTGCTGTCCATTTCCCGTAGCTATCGTGACTCAGAGATGGTGGTCTGGTTCTCTGCCGGGCTGTCGCTGACGGCCTGGGTGCGACCGGTACTTACCTTCGCCCTGCCCCTGGTGCTCACCATCGCTGCCCTGTCGCTGCTTCTCTCACCCTGGGCCTTGTCGCAAAGCGCCGAATACCGGGGCAAGTTGAGCAACCGTAAGGATGCCGGGCAGATCTCGCCGGGCACGTTTCAGGAGTCGTCGGCGGGGGACCGGGTGGTTTTTGTCGAGGCCGTGGCCGAGGATACGAGCCACGTTCGCAACGTGTTTGTCAGTGAAACTGCGCCCGAGCGCCTGGGGGTGACGATGGCCAGAACCGGTCATCAGGAGACGGCGGCCAATGGTGATCGCTTCATCGTCCTGGAGAATGGGCGTCGTTACGAGCTTGAGCCCGGTGTGGTGGGTTTTCGAATTCTGGAATATGCGCGCTATGCCGTTCGCTTGGAGACTAGGGAAGCGGATGGCATAAAGCAGACGCCAAAGAGCATGCCTACGCTGGAGCTGTTGCCTCTCAACTTGCCGCGCTATCGGGCGGAGTTGCTATGGCGTGTCGGTATGCCGCTTTCGGCGGCAGTGCTGGCTCTGCTGGCAATTCCATTGTCCTTCGTCAATCCGCGTGCGGGGCGTTCGGCCAACATGCTCCTGGCGATTCTGGTTTATGTGATCTACAACAATCTGCTGACCATCAGCCAGGGCTGGGTGGCCAATGACCAGGTGTCTTTTGCCATTGGCGTGCTGATGGTCCATCTGATGATGCTGTTTCTCTTGCCGCTCCTCTTCTATCAGCGTATCGCGGTCTCATCTTTCCTGCGTCTCGGGCGATGAAGATCTATCGTCGCTACCTGATGCGCGAGGTGTCTGGCGCCATTTTCCTGGTGTTACTGGCGTTCTTGGCGTTGTTTGCCTTCTTTGACCTGCTTGGCGAGGTCCAGGACATCGGGCGGGGCGGTTACCAACTCCGCCATGCCTTTGCTTTCGTTCTGCTACGGTTGCCAGGGCGCGTCTATGAACTGATGCCGATTGCCGTCCTGATCGGGACGCTCTACGCCTTGTCGTCCCTGGCTCGTCATTCCGAAATCACCGTCCTGCGGGTCTCCGGCCTGTCTTCGGGGGCTCTGTTGCGTGGGCTGTTTCTGGTCGCCGGCATGTTTGCCGTGGCCACTTTCCTGATCGGCGAGTACGTGGCGCCGAGCGCCGAAAGAGAGGCCAACCAATTGCGCTTGAAAGCCAGGGGGCGAATGATCGGGCAGGACTTGCGTTCAGGGCTGTGGGTCAAGGACGAGCGCAGTTTCATCAACGTGCGCGTCGTGCTGCCGGATACGCGCTTGCGGGGGATCCGTATTTACGAGTTTGACGAGGAGGCAAAGTTGCGCTCGCTTACCGAGGCCAGTGAGGGCGAGTATGTCGCGCCTGATAGTTGGCGCTTGAGCGATGTGCTGCAGACGGTTCTGCACGCCGAGCGGGCCGATGTCCAGAAGCTACCCGAGGTAGTCTGGCAGTCGGCGCTGAACCCGGACATCCTGGCGGTGCTGATGGTTTCTCCGGATCGCATGTCGTTGCGACATTTGGCCACTTATACCAAGCATTTGGCGGACAATCGCCAGACGACCAACCGTTATGACATTGCCTTCTGGAAAAAAGTGGTCTACCCACTGGCCGCATTCGTGATGGTCGCTCTGGCGCTGCCGTTCGGCGGTGCGCACTACCGCTCCGACGCTGTCGGCCTGAAGGTCTTCTCCGGGGTAATGATCGGCATCTTGTTCCACATGCTCAATGGTTTGTTTGCGAACCTTGGCGCGATCAACAGTTGGTCGCCGGTACTCAGCGCGGTGACGCCGTCGGCGCTTTTCCTGCTGGCAGCGATCACCATGATCTGGTGGGTTGAGCGACGCTGATTGGCGGCGTCGTGTCGAGGCGGGCGGTCCGCTCCCGTTCCTGGAGCGTTTGCCTAGCCGCTTGTCGGTAGCCGCTTCGCCAATTCTCCGTACAGTACGAGTTGTGTGCCGGCGAGACGGTCATGCAGAAACAAGCGCTCGCGGTCCACTAGCGCCCAGAGGATGCCAATACCACCCAGGATGATGCTCGGCCAGCACAGGAGATAGCGCAGTAGCGCCTGCGCCGGCCGGACCGGTTGTCCGTCGCGGGTGAGCAGGCGGATGCGCCAGGTCTTCATGGCCAGCGTTTGCCGCCCGTTGCTCCAGAACCAGAGGCAATAGACCAGCAGCACGATAAAGGCATGCGCCTGCACAATGATCGGCGTCACCAGGCGATGCGCCAGCGCACCGAGCAGGAAATGTGGCAAGACCAGCAGTGCAGCAAGGATGCCGAACAACAGCAAGGACTCGTACAGCATGCTGGCCAGGCGACGCGTGATGCTCGGTCGCCCGACGGAATTCGCGGTCGGTGTCAATCCCTGTTGTCCGCTGCAGTTGCCGGCGCGGCAGCTTTGCTGCCGGGCGCTGGCGCAGGATGATGGCTGCCGAGCGGCAAGAGTGCGGATCCGGGCGGTGAGATCAGGCTGGCCGCTGCGCCGCTACTGCCTGGCTGTCCGGGTGTGCTCAGTGCCGCCCGGTTGGCCGCTTGCTGTTTGAGCCTTTCTTTTTCTTCGTCCGGCAGACTGGAGTACTCCTGCCACTTGAGTCTGAGTTCCTGTTTCTTTTCTACCGGGAGCTTGTTGGCGGTGATGAAATTCTCGCGCGCGAGTCGTCGTTGCTGGGGCGTCAGCTTTCCCCAGTCCTGCATCTGAACCTGGACTCGGCGCTGCTCGTCAGCGGTCATCCTGTAGAAACGTCGCGTGATGCCCAGCCATTTCTTCTGGCGCGCATAATCCATCCCGTCCCAGTCGTAACTGAGCGGCGCGAGGATGGTTTTCTGCTCCACCGTGAGTTCGCTCCACTGTGGCTGGGCTGGCGTGGCAATGGCAGACGGGCTGAGCACATCGGCCCAGCTCGTGACGGCTACGAAGCTGCTGAGAATCAGTGCGAAGCGGAGCTTTGCAGCCATGCATCAAAGCCCCGGTCGGTGAAGGCCGCGATCGGCAAGTCGTCGGCGAGCAGGGCACTATCAATGACCTCGAGTTCGGCGATGCTTCGGTCTGCCTGCCAGTAAGCGTAGGAAGTGACGCCGGCAACCAGGGCCAGTGCCACGAGAATCTGCCGCAAGCGCAGGCCTTCTGCGTGCTCCTGAACGAAGTTCCCCGCCGTCGCCAGTATCGACTGGTGTGCGGTTACTTTTTGACGAGCCAGCGCTCGCTCGCGCGCAGCTTGCAGGCGCGAGTGCGTTGACGGTGGCAGTTCATGTAGTTCCCTGTTCAGGTATTGCCTGACCTTGAAGACAAAATGCATTTCGTTCATAGGGTAATTCCTTTTGCTTTCAGTGCAGCCGCAAGAGCGTGATTGGCACGTGAGCAGTGTGTCTTGACGCTCCCTTCCGAGCAGCCCATGATCGATGCCGTTTCGGCAACGTCCATATCCTCCCAGTAACGCAGAAGAAACGCTTCCCGTTGACGCCCAGGCAGAGATTCTATCTCTTTCTCGATCATCCCCATCACTTGCGCCTGCTCGAACTGGCCATGTGGCGTCTTCGGGCCATTGGCGTCAGATTCGCTGCTGATGGTTTCGAGGGGGTCGTGGTCCTCGTCATCGTTCGGCGAAAACGCGGAGAGCAGGGTCGTCCATAGCGAGCGTACCTTGCTGCGCCGATAGTAGTCGCGAATCGTGTTTTGCAGAATGCGCTGGAAGAGCATCGGCAGCTCGGTTGGTGGACGGTCTCCGTATTTCTCGGCGAGCTTCATCATCGCATCCTGGACGATGTCGAGCGCGGACTCTTCGTTGCGCACTGCGAACATCGCTTGCTTGAAAGCGCGGCGTTCGACTGCCGTAAGAAAGTCTGACAGTTCGCGTTGGCTGGCCAGGGCGGAAATCCTTGCGGTTGTAGGGCGGGAAGCCTTCTTTCCCAGGCGCCAGTTTACCGTGAAAGTCGCGTCCGCGACTCACGAATCTCCCTTCTTTCCTCGGCGAGAGAAGGGTCGGGGAGTTGGACGAGGAATTCAGGGAGCATGCTCCCTGCCCGTCGAACAATACCGGCCTGCCAGCCGGAATGCCCTCTCAAGTGAGGGCGCGGTCATGGCATTCATCACCAGGGGGCCTCGACAGGCCATGATCGTTTGGTGAATGCCTTGACCAAACTCCATCGAAGCTTTAACGTTGCAGACTTTTTTCGAGCAATTTGCTTGCTGGGGCGACGGTAATGACAATGATGACCGGTGCGGAAATTGTAATCAGGTGTCTGCAGGAAGAAAAGGTCGAGTACGTGTTTGGCTATCCTGGCGGGGCTGTCCTTCATTTGTATGACGCGCTGTTCAAGCAGGATCTGGTCAAGCACATTCTCGTTCGCCACGAGCAGGCGGCCGTGCATGCTGCCGATGGGCTGGCACGTTCGACCCACAAGGTCGGCGTGGCATTGGTGACTTCCGGCCCTGGCGCGACCAATGCCGTGACCGGCATCGCGACGGCCTACATGGACTCGATTCCCCTGGTCATTATCTCCGGGCAGGTGCCGACCGAGTACATCGGTCAGGATGCCTTCCAGGAGTGCGATACCGTTGGCATCACTCGGCCCTGTGTGAAGCACAACTTCCTGGTCAAGGACGTGCACGATCTGGCAGTGACGATAAAGAAGGCCTTCTTCATCGCCAATAGCGGTCGTCCGGGTCCGGTGGTGATCGACATCCCCAAGGACATCACCGCCGCCAAGTGCAGGTTCGAGTATCCGGAGACGATTCAGCTGCGCTCTTACAACCCCGTCGTCAAGGGGCATCTGGGACAGATCAAGAAGGCGCTACACCTCTTGCTCGAGGCCAAGCGGCCGATGGTTTATACCGGTGGCGGGGTCATTCTGTCCAACGGTGCCGAACAGTTGACCAAGCTGGTGCGCCGGCTGGGCTTTCCGATTACCAATACCTTGATGGGCCTCGGTGCGTATCCGGCAAGCGACCAGCAGTTTCTCGGCATGCCGGGTATGCACGGTACCGTCGAGGCCAACCTGGCGATGCAGAACTGTGACGTCCTGCTGGCTATCGGCGCGCGTTTCGACGATCGGGTAATTGGCAATCCAGACAACTTTTCGTCCATTCCGCGCAAGATCATCCACATCGACATTGATCCATCGTCGATTTCCAAGCGCGTCAAGGTTGACGTGCCGATCGTCGGCAACGTCCCGGACGTCCTCGACGAAATGCTCAAGCTGCTCGATGCCGGTAGTGCCGGCCCGGATGCGGCGGTGCTGGCCGACTGGTGGAAGCAGATCGATGAGTGGCGCGCCAAGCAGTGCATGAAATACCGCAAGAAGAAGAGCATCATCATGCCGCAATACGTCATCGAAAAACTCTATGAAGTGACGGAGGGCAAGGCGATCGTGACTTCCGACGTTGGTCAGCATCAAATGTGGGCCGCGCAGTACTACAAGTTTGATCAACCGCGCCGCTGGCTCAACTCCGGCGGTCTCGGGACGATGGGTGTCGGCCTGCCGTACGCCATGGGTGCAGCACTGGCAAATCCGGGAACGCCGATCGCCTGCGTCACCGGCGAAGGCTCGATCCAGATGTGTATTCAGGAGCTATCAACCGCCAAGCAGTTCCGTCTGCCGATCAAGATCATCAACCTCAACAATCGCTACCTGGGCATGGTCCGCCAGTGGCAGGAAATGTTCTATGGCAGTCGTTATTCGGAGTCGTACATGGACTCCCTGCCCGACTTCGTCAAGCTCGCCGAGGCTTATGGCCACGTCGGCATTCGCGTCGAACGGCCCGAAGATGTCGAAGGCGCGCTGAAGAAGGCCTTCGTCGACCACAAGGACGATCTGGTATTCATCGATTTCATCACCGATCAGAAGGCGAATGTCTTTCCGATGGTGGCGGCCGGCAAAGGTCTGGCGGACATGCTACTGACCGAAGATCTGTAAGGGAAAGACAAGATGCGACACATTATTTCAATCCTGCTGGAGAACGAGGCGGGAGCTCTGTCGCGGGTGGCCGGTCTGTTCTCGGCGCGCGGCTACAACATCGAGACTCTCACCGTGGCTCCGACGGAGGACGTCTCGCTGTCTCGCCTGACCATCGTCACCTCGGGTACCGACGCCGTGATCGAGCAGATCACCAAACAGTTGAATAAACTGATCGACGTCATCAAGGTCGTCGATCTCTCCGAGGCAGCGCATGTCGAGCGCGAACTGATGCTGCTCAAGGTTCGCGCCACCGGCAAGGACCGCGAGGAACTCAAGCGTTTGGCCGACATCTTTCGTGGCCACATCATCGACGTCACCGAATCGACCTACGTCATCGAGCTGACCGCCAGTGGCGCAAAACTCGACTCCTTCATCCAGGCGATCGACGCCGGACTGATTCTCGAAACCGTTCGTACCGGCGTGTGCGGCATCGGCCGCGGCGAGCGCATCCTAAAAATCTAATCAGACCGACCAGTAAAAAAGGAAATTGAATGAAAGTTTTCTACGACAAGGACGCTGATCTTTCCTTGATCAAGGGCAAAAAAGTGACCATCGTTGGTTACGGCTCCCAGGGCCACGCGCACGCCCAAAACCTCAGTGATTCCGGCGTCAAGGTGACGGTTGGTTTGCGCAAGGATGGCGTTTCGTGGAGCAAGGCCGAGCAGGCCGGCCTGAAAGTCGCCGAAGTCGCTACCGCCGTCAAGGGCGCTGACGTGGTGATGATGCTGCTGCCCGACGAGACCATTCCGCAGGTCTACAACACCGATGTCGCGCCGAACATGAAGAAGGGCGCGGCGCTGGCTTTTGCGCACGGCTTCAATGTTCATTACAACCAGGTTGTCGCGCGTGACGATGTCGACGTGATCATGGTTGCGCCGAAGGGTCCGGGGCACACGGTACGCTCCGAGTATCTCAAGGGTGGCGGCGTCCCGTCGCTGATCGCGGTCCATCAGGATCGTTCCGGCAAAGCCCGAGACATTGCTCTTTCCTATGCCGCCGCGAATGGTGGCACCAAGGGCGGGGTGATCGAAACCAACTTCCGTGAAGAGACCGAGACCGATCTTTTCGGCGAGCAGGCGGTTCTCTGCGGTGGCGCTGTCGAACTGGTGAAGATGGGCTTCGAGACCTTGGTCGAGGGCGGCTACGCGCCGGAGATGGCCTACTTCGAGTGTCTCCACGAACTCAAGCTGATCGTCGACCTGATGTACGAAGGGGGCATCGCCAACATGAACTACTCGATCTCGAACAACGCCGAGTATGGCGAATACGTGACCGGGCCAGAGGTCATCAACGAACAGTCCCGGGTCGCCATGCGTGCGGCGCTGAAGCGAATCCAGAACGGCGACTACGCGAAGATGTTCATTCTCGAGGGGCGTACCAACTACCCCGAGATGACCGCACGTCGTCGCCTGATGGCTGAACACGAGGTCGAGATTGTCGGCGCCAAACTGCGCGACATGATGCCCTGGATCAAGAAAAACAGGCTCGTTGATCAGAGCAAGAACTGATCGGCGCAGCCACCAGTCACTTGCCTGGCGGTGGGGCGATCATGGTCGCTCGATCGACGGGCAAGAAGACCGAGACCTTGATTCACTCATGACTTGTCCCTCTCTGTATCGGATTTCAGTCGGGGTAGCTGCTTTCCCGGCTTTCCTTCGCTCTGAACCGGCCTGCGTCCGCAGCCATACGACAACAGCGCAATGCCAGAAATAAAACCTCGCAAGACCCTCTTCAACCCGGAGTTGCGGCGCCGAGGGATCTACCTGTTGCCGAACCTGTTTACCACCGCGGCATTGTTTTGCGGCTTCTTTGCCATCGTCCAGGCGATGAAGGGCGGTTTCGAGGCGGCTGCCGTGGCGATCTTCGTGGCCATGGTGCTCGACGGCCTCGATGGGCGAGTGGCGCGAATGACGCGTACCCAGAGTGCTTTCGGTGCCGAGTACGATTCGCTGTCGGATATGGTTTCCTTCGGCGTCGCGCCGGCTCTGGTCAGCTACGCCTGGGCACTCAAAGACCTTGGGCGACTCGGCTGGATTGCAGCCTTCATCTATTGTGCCGGTGCGGCCCTGCGCCTGGCGCGCTTCAATACCACCCTGGAAGTCATCGACAAGCGCTACTTCCATGGCCTGCCGAGTCCGGCGGCTGCGGCACTGGTGACGGCTTTCCTGTGGGTGATGATCGACAAGGATGTCGCCGCAGCTGACGTGCGCTGGGGCGCCTGCTTGCTGGTCATTTTTGCCGGTATCTCGATGGTCACCAACGTCCAGTTCTACAGCTTCAAAGACGTCAATCTGCGGCGCAGCGTGCCCTTTATTTTCGTCGTCGCCATTGCCCTTGGCTTCGCCTTTGTGTCCTACGACACGCCGGTCGCCCTGTTTGCCCTTTTCGTGGCCTATGCCCTCTCCGGTTATGTCCTCGCGCTAAGCCGCCGATTTCGGCACAAGGCATCATCACCGCCGCCGCCGCCACCAAGCGCTTAATGTGAACGTCGTCTACGCGACTTTCACGGTAGCGCAGCGCACCAACAGCGTGCATTGCCATCCTCACCTTCGGAGTCGGGACATGAAAGATCATCTGGTAATTTTTGATACCACCTTGCGCGATGGCGAACAGAGCCCGGGTGCGTCGATGACCAAGGACGAAAAGCTGCGTGTGGCACGCCAGCTCGAGCGCATGCAGGTCGATGTGATCGAGGCAGGGTTTGCCGCTGCTTCGCCGGGCGACTTCGACGCCATCAAATCGATCGCCACGATCATCAGGGAGTCTACCGTGTGCTCCCTGGCACGTTCCAACGAGAACGACATTCGTCGCGCGGGTGAAGCCATCAAGCCGGCGGTGAGCGGCCGTATTCATACCTTCATCGCGACCAGCCCGATCCATATGGAGAAGAAGCTGCGCATGACGCCCGACCAGGTGGTCGAGTCGGCCGTACGCGCGGTGCACTGGGCGCGCGAATATACCGACGACGTCGAGTTCTCGGCGGAAGACGCGGTGCGCTCCGACGTTGATTTCCTGTGCCGGGTTTTCGAGGAAGTGATCAAAGCCGGTGCGCGAACGATCAACGTTCCCGATACGGTTGGCTACAGTGTTCCGTCGGTGTGGGGCGAACTGATGCGTACGCTGATCGAACGGGTGCCAGGTGCGCAGCAGGTGGTGTGGTCCACGCACTGCCACAACGACCTGGGAATGGCGGTCGCCAATTCGCTGTCGGCGGTACTCGCCGGCGCCCGCCAGGTCGAATGCACGATCAACGGCCTTGGCGAACGTGCCGGCAATGCCTCGCTCGAAGAGGTGGTGATGGCGGTCAGAACGCGCAGCGACCTTTTCCCGGTGCAGACGCGTATCGACACCACCCAGATCGTCCCGGCGTCCAAGCTGGTGTCGCAGATCACCGGCTATCCGGTGCAGCCCAACAAGGCCGTCGTTGGCGCCAATGCCTTTGCGCACGAGTCCGGGATTCATCAGGACGGCGTCCTCAAACACCGTGAAACCTACGAGATCATGCGCGCCGAGGATGTCGGCTGGGCGCAGAACAAGCTGGTCCTCGGCAAGCACTCGGGACGCAACGCCTTCAAGTCGCGGCTGTCGGCCTTGGCTATCGTGCTCGATAGCGAAGAGGCGCTGAATGCTGCCTTTGCCCGCTTCAAGGAACTGGCTGACAAGAAGCACGAGATTTTTGACGAAGACCTGCAGGCACTGGTGTCCGACGAGGAGTTCACGCAGGAAGGTGAGTACTACAAGCTGGTCTATTCGCGCGTCTGCTCGGAAACCGGTGAGACGCCGGCCGCGAATGTGACGCTGAGCGTCGATGGCGTGGAGAAAAAAGCGGCGGGGATCGGCAGCGGGCCGGTCGACGCGACTTTCAAGGCGATCGAGTCGGTTGCCAGCAGCGGCGCACAGTTGTTGCTTTACTCTGTCAATGCGATCACGACCGGCACTGACGCGCAGGGCGAAGTGACCGTGCGCCTCGGGAAAGGCAGCCGTATCGTGAACGGCAATGGTGCGGACACCGATATCGTCATCGCGTCAGCAAAAGCGTATCTCAACGCCTTGAACAAGCTGCAGATTCCCGATCGCGTCGACCCGCAGGCGGACGTTTGATCTCGGCCGTGACTTGACGGAGAGAGCAGCGGCTACGGACGCGCCGACGCCTCTGCTTGATGTGCTGATGGGCGCGTGAGTCTGGCGTAGGCGACGCTGGCGCAGAAGAACGTCAGCGCGAGGACGGTTTCGGCAATGGCCAGCGCCTGTCCTGTCCCCGTTTCGGTGGTGGCGCGCACGATCCCCTCGGTAAAGTAGAGCAGAATCAGCATGCTCGCCCACTGGTACGAGTAGCGGCGGCCGTTGAGGATTCCGAACAAGGGTGCCAGCAGCGGCAGGCACTTCAGCGCCAGCCACGAGCCGCCAGGCAGGACCGGTGCCAGACGCAACTCCCAGGCGAGGCACAGGAAAATCAGCGCAATCAGGCTGCTGCACGCCGTCAGGTAGAGGGCGCGGATCATCAGCAGCTGAGCTTCATGGCAATGGCGGCGAGTCTGCGCCCTTGCGCGAAAGCGAGGTGGCGCTCTTCTTCGCTAAGCGTCGGTGTGCCGGCGGTACCTGCGAGGTGGCTGGCACCATACGGTGTGCCACCGCTGCGAGTGCTGGACAAGGCCGCTTCGCTATAGGGCAAGCCGATCAGCAGCATGCCGTGATGCAGGAGCGGCAGCATCATCGACAACAGGGTGCTCTCCTGTCCGCCATGAGCGCTGGCCGTCGATGTGAAGACGCAGGCAGGCTTACCGACCAGGGTTGCCGACGACCATTGCGCGGCGGTGCTATCCCAGAAGTATTTCATCGGCGCCGCCATATTGCCGAAACGCGTCGGGCTGCCGAGCGCCAGGCCGATGCATTCGTCAAGGTCGGCAGCTTCGACGTAAGGGGCGCCGTCGGCTGGAATTTCCGGGGCGCTTGCCACGCAAACGGGCGACACCTTGGGAACCGTCCGCAGACGTGCTGTGACGCCGTCCCTTGACTCGATACCGCGCGCGATTTGCAGGGCGAGGGCCCGTACCGACCCTCGGTGGCTATAGTAGAGAACGAGTATTTCTGACATCGCGCCATTATCCGGGAAACTGCGTCCGATGGCTCTTTTCCGCCGGCAAAGACGAGTGCCAGCCGAGTGGCTGTGCGTTTTCGGCGGGGTTATGGCAGCACCGGTCGTGGGCTGCCTAGAAGTGCGTCGGGTCAGCTTGTATCGTCAGGATGTCAACGCTCCCGGTTTGCTCATCAATGCCGATGCTCTGTACTTCACGAACCGCGAGGTTCTCGCCTTCGATAACCAGCAGCAGTTTCTCGTTGTTCTGGATGAGCGCGCCCGACGCCACGACCAGTAGTTGGCTACTGCGCTGCGAAGGAATTTCCGGCAGTACCAGAACCCGCAGATGCTCCGTTCCTTCGCCGTCTGCAGGCCGGGCGAGAGTCGCCGGGACAGCTTTTGGTGAAAGGATTTGCAGGCCAAGCTCCAGATGTTCAGGGTTCTCCGAGACCGCCCAACGCACCAGGCAGATCTGCCAGTCTTTCTCGTCACCGGTGCGCACTGCGGCGACATTGCCAACCGAAAGGGTGCCAATCTTGCCGGAGACATGCATGATGGCATAGCCGTCCGGGCTTTCGTTGGTGATCATCCAGCGGGACAGCTCGACCGCGGCCGTGTCGTCCTGCTTGCAAAGTTGCCAGAGTCCATCGAGTCCGCTACCCAGGACCGTTCGATAGTTCTGTCTGCGGCGATGAAAGCGGCGCTTGCCGAAGTCATTCCAGCGTCCCGCCAGGCGGCGCAGGACGCCGACGCCAGCGGGCGTTCTGGCCAGCTCGGGCAAGCCGATCTCTTCGGCTGGCGTGCCGGCGTTGAGCTGGGCGATCTGCGTCTTCAGCAGAAGGCCCAGCCCGGCGCAGGAAAAGTATTCGAGTGGCGCAGTCGACGGTGCCAGCTTGCGCGAAAAGGGCAGGGCAGGTGCGTCGCGTGTTGGATCGACCCAGAAGGTTCCCGGGGCCGCGGTTGCAGCGCTTTCTGCTGAAATGCTCTCGATCTGGCCGGCAAAGCGCTCGAAGTAAGCGGCCAGGAAGACCACCTCACGTGCAGTCAATGACGCTGGCTGGGCGCAGCCGAGCAGAATCGCTGCGTGGTAGATGTGCTGAAGTTTCCGTGACTGCCCGCGTGGGACAGTCGCTTCAAGATGCCGGGATCGTGCCATGGCATAGGTCTGGTGCAGTTGCTGCCAGGCGCCGGTCGGTGCCGGAGAGGCGATCAGATGAGCGATCATCAGTTGCTGCGCGAGGGCATGCAGGCTACGCCACAGCGCGAGATCGGGCGCTTGATGCCGGTCGCTTGTGTCGTGCGAAGCGACCCCTTCGATCATCTCCAGCGTGTCATCAGCAAGCATTTGCAGCAGATCGAGGACGCTGCGCACCAGGCGCCGTGATTTGCGTGGGATCGGCAACATCAGCTCGGTCAGTTCCGGAAGCAGTGCCGCTACAACGCTGAAGCTGCGCTCGTACAAGCCGTTCAGAGCCAGGGCGCGCTCCTTTGCGGAACCGCCAACCTCGTGCCAGGCTTTGACCTGCGCACGCAGTGAGGGGAGTTCCTCAGCCGGGTGGGGTGCCATCGGCGACGTAAGCCATTGCAGAATGGTGCGTATGCCGGAGTGCGCAGTCACGGCTCTCGCCGCATCCTGCTCATCGAAAGCGGTGTTGGTCATCTGGCCACCTGCCAAACAAGTTTGCGTCGTCACGCCGTTCCTTGGACTGGTAGCTTGTCCCTTTCGGCGCATTGGCAACTACGGCTCGGTCGACCAAAAATTAAAGAATCAACATCGTGGTTGTCGACCTTCGCCGTCTGGATTATAACCTGCAAGCTTCAACTGCTGGTTAATGTGAAAGTCGCGCAAGCGACCCACGAAGCGCCCTTCTCCCCTCGCGGGAGAAGGGTCTGGGGAAGAGGGAAACGGTCATGACTTTCATGATTCGGGGTATCTCGACAGGTCATGACCGTTAGCGGCAAGCGTGTGCCTTCCTCTCCTCCCGCGCTCGCCAGCGGACGTCGAGCCAGGGTGCAGCAAGATCATGTTGAAAAGGTGCTTTTTTGCTATAATCCGCCTCTTTTTCTGATTTCGGAAGAGCTGATCATGGTTGTCATTCGTCTCGCTCGTGGGGGCTCCAAGAAGCGCCCCTTCTACAATATGGTGGTTGCTGATTCACGCCAACGCCGCGATGGTCGCTTTATCGAGCGTGTCGGTTTCTACAATCCGCTGGCCTCGGAGAAGGAAGAGAGCCTGCGCATCGCCACAGACCGCATCAGCTACTGGCAGGGGCAGGGCGCACAACTGTCGATGACCTGTGCCCGCCTGGTCAAGCAGTCGGCCGCCAAGCTAGCAGCCTGAGCTTTGCCTGCCGGTTCGCTGTCTGCAGGGACTGGCGCTGTTGCGGGACTCGACGTTCGGCCGGCTGATGGCGAAGGCCGCGAAGGCAGCCAGGTCAGCGGCGAAATCGTTGTCCTCGGCAAGATCGCTGGTCCGCACGGCTTGCAGGGCGCGGTGCGTGTTTATCCGTTTGCCGATGATCCGCTGGCTTGGTCGCGACTGCCGCAATGGTGGCTGGGCCGCGAGGGCGAAGCGCCCGAGTTGTGGCGGCCGACGCGGCTGATCAAGTGCGATCTGCGTAACGAGATGCTGCTGGCGCAGCTCGAATGTGTTGCCGACCGGTCTGCTGCCGAGGCCGCTGCCGGGCTGCTGGTTGGTGTTCCGCACCAGGCCTTGCCGCCGACCGTGGCTGACGAATACTACTGGGCCGATCTGATCGGCCTTGAGGTCGTCAATACCCATGGCCAGTCGCTGGGCAGGATTCTCGGTCTGATCGAGACGCCGGCCAACGCGGTTTTGCGCGTCGGCGATGGCCAGGGCGCCGAACGACTGCTGCCCTTTGTTGCCGCAGTGGTGCTGGAAGTTGAGCTGGCGCAGGCGCGTGTTCGCGTGGACTGGGAAATCGACTGGTGACGTGGTGACTTGGTGACTTCGCCAGAAGACGTGCCCGCGCGCGAGAACGCATTTGTCGTTGATGTGCTGAGCTTGTTTCCCGAAATGTTTGCCGCGGTGAGCCATTCCGGGGTGACCCGTCGGGCGCTGGAGACCGGGCGCTGGAATTTGCAGCTGTGGAATCCGCGTGACTTCACGGCCGACCGGCATCGCACTGTCGACGACCGGCCCTACGGCGGTGGCCCGGGAATGGTGATGATGGCGGCGCCGCTGGCGGCGGCGATCGCGGCGGCCAAGACACGACAGCAGGCCGCTGGTGCGGCGGCCAGCCGCGTCATCTGTCTGTCGCCGCAGGGCTCGTTGCTGACGCACCAGCGGGTGATCGAGTTGGCACAGGGCAAGGAAGCGTTGGTGCTGGTGTGCGGGCGTTACGAAGGGATCGACGAGCGGCTGATCGACGCCCGCGTCGACGAAGAGATTTCTATTGGCGATTTCGTGCTTTCGGGTGGCGAAATCCCGGCGATGGCGCTGATCGATGCCGTCGTCAGGCAGTTGCCGGGCGTGCTGAACGACGCCGAATCGGCACAACAGGATTCGTTTGTCGCGGGCTTGCTGGATTGCCCGCACTATACGCGGCCCGAGGAGTACGACGGGCGGCGGGTGCCGGATGTTCTCGTGTCCGGTCATCACGAGGAAATACGACGCTGGCGTCTGCAACAGGCGCTGGGTCGAACGTGGCAGCGGCGTCCCGAGTTGTTGGCGGGGCGTTCATTGTCGAAAACGGAAACGCAACTCCTGGTGCAGTTTCAGGAGCAATGCGGTCAGGACAAGAATGCGTAGTTCGCATACATGGAGTCAAGAATATGAATCTGATCGAGCAACTTGAACAAGAAGAAATTGCCCGTCTGGGCAAAGTCATTCCCGTCTTCGCGCCGGGCGACACCGTCGTCGTCCAGGTCAAGGTGCGGGAAGGAACGCGCGAGCGTTTGCAGGCCTATGAAGGCGTCGTGATTGCCAAGCGCAATCGCGGTCTCAACTCCAGCTTCATCGTGCGCAAGGTTTCATCGGGCGAGGGCGTCGAGCGTACCTTCCAGACCTATTCGCCGCTGGTCGCGGCGATCGAAGTCAAGCGTCGTGGCGACGTCCGTCGTGCCAAGCTGTACTACCTGCGCCAGCGTTCGGGCAAGTCGGCGCGGATCAAGGAAAAGCTGGTCCGCAAGCAACGCTGAACAGCGGCGCTAGCGCGGTAAACGAAAAAGTGGCGAAGTCTCTCGACTTCGCCACTTTTGTTTTCGGCCTGGCCTGGGTCGCAGGCGCGCAGGTCAGGAAGCTGCAGCCTGTTTGTCTTTCTCGATCAACGCGTACGCCGAATGATTGTGGATCGACTCGAAGTTCTCGGACTCGACCATATAGGCATCGATACGGCGCTCGGCGTTGAGGCGTGCGGCGACATCGCGCACCATGTCTTCGACGAACTTCGGATTGTCGTAAGCACGTTCGGTGACGTATTTCTCGTCCGGGCGCTTGAGCAGGCCGTAGAGCTCGCAGGACGCCTGCCCTTCGACGAATTGCACCAGTTCTTCGATCCACAGGTGATCGTTGATTCTGACCGTGACCGTCACGTGCGAGCGTTGATTGTGCGCGCCGCGCTCGGAAATTTCCTTTGAGCACGGACACAGGCTGGTGACGGGAACGGCAACCCTTATCGTCGATTCGATACCCTCACGGCCAATCTCGCCAATCAGGGTGACATCGTAATCCATCAGGCTCTGCACGCCCGATACCGGTGCGGTCTTGTTGATGAAATACGGAAAGCTCATTTCGATGTGCCCGCTCTCGGCTTCCAGCCGCTGCACCATGTCGTGCAACATGGCCGGGAAGTTTTCGACGGAAATTTCGCGTTCGTGGCTGTTGAGGATTTCCACGAAACGCGACATGTGGGTGCCTTTGAAGTTGTGCGGCAGGCTGACATACATGTTGAACACGGCGATCGTGTGCTGTACGCCGCCGGATTTGTCGAGCACCTTGACCGGGTGGCGTATCGCCTTGATGCCGACCTTGTTGATGGCGATGCGGCGGGTATCGGCTGAGCCCTGGACGTCCACCATCGTGGTCGGTTGCGGGTTTTCTGGTGCGTTCATTACTGCTCCTGATGGGTGTTCATATGCTGCCGGCAACGATTTCCTCGGGCGCGCCTGCGCTACTGCCCTGCCGGGCGCGCACCGCGGCGACGATGCCGTCGCCGTCGAGGCCGATCTCGGCCAGCAGCAGCGCCTGGTCGCCATGATCGATGAAGCGGTCGGGAATTCCCAGGCGCAGGAGTCGCGTGGTGCCGGCAACTTCCTCGAGAACTCGCGCGACCTCGGAACCGGCACCACCGATCAAGGCATTCTCTTCGACGCTGACCAGCAGGGAATGTTCCGCTGCCAGGGCGAGAATAAGCTCGCGGTCGATCGGTTTGACGAAGCGCATATTGGCCACCGTGGCGTTGAGCTCGGCAGCCGCTTCGAGCGCCGGCGTCAGCATGCTGCCGAAAGCGAGCAGCGCTACCTCGGCCCCGCGGCGGCGAATTTCACCTTTGCCGAGCGGTAAGCCGAGCAGCGTCTTGTCGATCGGCGCGCCGGTGCCGCTGCCCCGCGGGTAGCGCACGGCGCTCGGTCCGTCCAGCTGATAGGCGGTGGTCAGCATCTTGCGGCACTCGTCTTCGTCGGTCGGCGTCATCAGCACCATGTTCGGGATGCAGGTCAGGAAGGAAATATCGAAAGCACCGTGGTGTGTCGGGCCGTCAGCGCCAACCAGGCCGCCACGGTCGAGCGCGAAGACTACCGGCAGGTTTTGCAAAGCCACGTCGTGTATCAGCTGATCGTAGCCACGCTGCAGGAAGGTCGAGTAGATGGCCAGCACCGGCCGCATGCCTTCGCAGGCCAGGCCGGCGGCAAAGGTGACGGCGTGCTGCTCGGCGATGCCGACATCGTAATAGCGATCGGGGTAACACTCGCTGAAGCGCAGCAGGCCGGAGCCTTCGCGCATCGCCGGCGTGATCCCGACCAGTCTCGGATCCGCGGCCGCCATGTCGCACAGCCAGTCGCCAAAAACCTGCGTGTAGGTCGGTTTTGCGCCCGGTTTGCCGCCGGCGATACCGACTTCCGGCTGGAATTTCGAGACTCCGTGGTAGAGGATCGGATCGACCTCGGCCAGTTTGTAACCCTGCCCCTTTTTGGTGATTACGTGCAGAAACTGCGGACCCTTTAGGTTCTTCAGGTTGAGCAGCGTCGGCACCAGCGATTCGAGATCGTGGCCGTCGATCGGGCCGATGTAGTTGAGGCCGAGTTCTTCGAACAGCGTCCCCGGGGTCAGCATTCCCTTGACGTGTTCCTCGGCGCGCTTGGCGAATTCGAGCAAGGACGGCGAAAAGTCGAGAATCTTCTCGCCGGCCTTGCGCGCGGCGTTGAAGGTGTTGCCGGAGAAGAGTCGTGCCAGGTAGCGGTTGAGCGCTCCCACCGGCGGTGAGATCGACATGTCGTTATCGTTGAGAACGACGAGCATGTCGGCGTCGGCGACGCCGGCATTGTTGAGGGCTTCAAAGGCCTGCCCGGCGGACATCGCGCCATCGCCGATGATGGCCACCACTTTGCGGGTTTCGTGCTTGATCTTGGCAGCCAGCGCCATGCCCAGGGCCGCCGAGATCGACGTCGACGAGTGACCGACGCCGAAAGTGTCGTACGGGCTTTCGCCGCGTTTCGGAAAGCCCGAGATGCCGCCGTGCATGCGCAGCTTGGCCATCCCTTCGCGGCGGCCGCTGAGCGTCTTGTGCGCATAGGTCTGGTGGCCGACGTCCCACACCAGGCGGTCGTGCGGCGTATCGAAGACATAGTGCAGGGCGACTGTCAGCTCGACCGTGCCGAGGTTCGACGAGAGGTGACCACCGGTCCGGGAAACCGACTCGACCAGAAAGGCGCGCAACTCGTCAGCCAGTTGTGGTAACTGGCGGCGGTCGAGCTTGCGCACTTGCGCAGGATCGCTGATGGTGTCGAGCAGAGGGTAAAGGGTCATGGTCTCGTTTGGGTCCTGCAGAAGCGCTCGCTGGTGGCGGCGGGCGGTGAGCGGAAGCGGCGCCTAGAATTTGCGCTGGGTAATGAAGTCGGTGAGTTCGAGCAGGCGCTGGCGGCGTTCGCCGAAAGCTGTGAGCGCTTCGAGCGCCTGTTTTCTTAGATCGTCGGCAAACTCGCGGGCGCGTTCGAGGCCCATCAGGCTGACGTAGGTCGGCTTTTCGGCGGCCGCATCCTTGCCGGCTGTCTTGCCGAGGGTCGCAGTATTGGCCGTGCAATCGAGGATGTCGTCGACGACCTGGAAAAGCAGGCCGGCACGTTTGGCAAAGCGGTCGAGCGACGTGCTTTCGTCGGTGCTCAAGGCCGCGCCGCAAAGGGCGCCGAGCAGCACTGCCGCACGGATCAAGGCGCCGGTCTTGAGTGCGTGCATCAGTTCGAGTTCGGGTTGGTTGAGGTTCTTGCCGATCGCTTCGAGGTCAATCGACTGGCCGCCCGCCATGCCACACGAGCCGCTGGCGCGGGCCAGCAGGCGCAGCATTTCCAGTTGCCGGCCCGGCTCGCCGAAATCCTTGCGCGCCAGCAGTTCGAAAGCCAGCGCTTGCAGGCTGTCACCAACCAGCAAGGCCGTCGCTTCATCGAACTCGACGTGGCAGGTCGGCCGGCCGCGTCGCAGCACGTCGTTATCCATTGACGGCAGGTCGTCATGGACCAGCGAATAGCTGTGGATCAGCTCGACTGCACAGGCCACCACTTCCAGCTGTTGCGCAGGGGCCGCGGTCAGTTCGCCGGCCGCGAAAACGAGCAACGGTCGTATCCGTTTGCCACCATTCAGGCTGGCATAGCGCATCGCCCGGTGCAGACGAGCCGGAATCGCTTCAGCAGGCGGCAAGTTGCCGGCGATAGCTGCTTCGACCTGTACCTGGACGCGACGCATCCAGTCCGGGAAGGCGAGCGTCCCTGGCGCTGGCGCAGGGGCAAGTGCTGTCGGCACGCTCATTTGGCCTCGCCGCCAGTGGGTTCGAAAGCGCGCAGCGCGCCGTTCTCGAGCACCTGGATTTGCGCCTCGGCCTCGCTGAGCTGTTGCTGGCAGTGCGTCAATAGTGCGCTGCCACGGCGATACGCCGCCAGTGACTCCTCGAGTGGCAGGCGGCCTCCCTCCATGTCCTGGACCAGCTGTTCAAGTTCGGCAAGAGCCGCCTCGAATTTCAGTTTGCCAATGGTCACCGCGTCCGAAGCGCGTGCGGCGCCGTCGACGGCTTTCTCGGAGTTCGGTCGTGGCATCGGAGAGGCTCGAATCAAACCGCCGAAAATAGCGTATTAGTGGCCCCGTGGTCAACAAATGGAAAGCATTCTCGCGCCCCCGCTTCTGGCCAGAGCGTGGCACAATCGCTGGCGATGGGACTGGTGCTACACTTGCGCAACCAAAAAAGGGAGGAGGCCATGATAGTCATCGAAAACCGGCCCAGGCGGGTCGAGGTCACGGTTTATGCGGAATTCACGCTCGCCGATTATCAGGAGTTCGAAAACGCCGTCAATTACGTCATTCAGTTCGAGGGGCAGGTTGACCTGTTTTTCGACTTGCGCGAGATGGCCGATTTCACTCTCGACGTCGCCTGGGAAGATATCGTCTTTTCGCGTGCCCATGCCAAGGATTTCAGCCGCATTGCGGTGCTCACTGAAAGTCAGTGGGTGGCGTGGAGCGCCTGGTTGTCACAGATTTTCGTCGAAGCCGAGATGCGCGTTTTCGACGAAGAAGTCGAAGCCCGCGCGTGGCTGGCCGAAGGGGACGGGGAGGGGCTGGCGTGAGCTACTCGACGGTCGTCAGTACCGCTCTCCTGGCTCATCATCTCGATGAGCCGGGCTGGCGCGTTTTTGATTGTCGCCATCAACTGACGGATCCCGAGGCCGGTGCTCGGGCCTACGCCTCCGGGCATCTTCCGGGGGCGAGTTTCCTGCATCTGGATCGCGACCTGTCGGGGCCGATGAATGGCAGCAACGGCCGCCATCCCCTGCCGGACCCACAGCTTCTCGCCGCCATGCTGGGCGCTGCCGGCGTTTCAGGAGAAACGCAGGTGGTCGCTTACGACGACGCAGGCGGGATGATCGCCAGTCGACTATGGTGGTTGCTGCGTTGGCTGGGCCACGATCGTGTCGCTGTTCTCGACGGCGGCATCGAGCGCTGGGTCGCCGAGGGCAGGCCGCTGTCGACGGCGTCACCAGAAGTTGCCGCAGCGCGTTTCGCGGGATCGCCACGTGACTGGGTAGCCACGACTCAGGAGGTCCTGGCTGATGTTAGCAACGGCCAGTTCTGCCTGATTGACGCCCGCAGCCCGGATCGCTTCCGTGGCGAGAACGAAACGCTCGACCCGGTCGGCGGCCATATTCCCGGTGCGCGCAATCGCTTCTTCCGCGATAATCTCGATAGCGAAGGCTGTTTTCGCTCCGCCGCCGAACTGCGCCGGGAGCTGCTGGCGTTGCTCGCCGGGATCGATCCGAAACAGGCGGTGATGAGCTGTGGTTCGGGCGTCACCGCCTGTCACAATCTCCTGGCCATGGAAATTGCCGGCTTGCATGAGGCACGTCTGTATGCCGGTTCGTGGAGCGAATGGTGTAGTGACCCGGCGCGACCGGTCGCCAGTCAGGCTTCCTGACGCGTCAAACGGCGCACAGGGCGACGGCCGATTCTCTTGTATTTCCGGTTGAATTAATGAGATTTTCTCAGATATTTTTTGCAACTTTCACGGGTCGGCGAGCCGATCTATACTGGCGTTCCCTGTTTTTCAACATCACGAAGGAAGAAAAGCCATGAAAAAACTTGCAGCTATGGTAACGGGTGGTTTGTTGCTGTGCGGTGGCGCCGGTGTTGCGACGGCGGATTCTCGTTGTGAACCGTTTCAAGGAACGCTGAAATTGAATCTACCGACCGCGACAACTTGTAACGATTTCAAGGCGGTAAGGCGAGCGGAGCGCGCTTTCGAGGACGCTGTCTTCTTGTTCGAGGTTTTGCCTGAGACGACGCAAGGCCTCTGTTTTTCAGGGGTTATTTCTGACGTAATGCTGGAAGGGCGTAAGGTTGAGGCTTCGTCTCTATCGGCATTTACAGTCAATCAACTCCCGTCTCCGCCGGCAATGTGTGGATCTGATCCGTGCCCGCCGATGTTTACCGCGGCAACGGTGGTGACAGTTACCGCCAATCGAGACCCCAGAAACGACAAAGAACTGGGCCAAATATTCTTGCGTGACACCGGCGTGGTGCTCCCCGGAACTCCAATCGACGGCCTTCCGCCCTTTGTGACCTCGTTCGTGGTCGAGCAACTGATCGGCGTTGGCGGCACCAAGAAGTTCTCCAAGGCCAGTGTCTCAATGGAAATCGTTGGCACCGAGTTTCTCCCCTCTGGCGCCGACGTCAAAGGCACCATCTGCCGTTAAGCGCTGTGGGTCGGCGGGGTGCGGCAGGCCATCTGAGCAAAAGATGACAGCACACCTCGCAGCGGTTGTACTTGCAGGCCCGAAAATGCAGGAGCGGCGGGCGTTGTTTTTAACGCGTGTCTGACCCTTGACGTCTGTCGTCGGGGGTGTTAGCTTGGGCTCGCAATAAGTGGTTCGGGAGTCGAAATCCCAGCACTCCCGGGTTACGTATCTGATTTGACTTGAAAAAGGCAAACCAAGCGGAAGCTTGGGACGCAAAGTAACCGGTCTGACGGCTTCGGCCAAGACAGCGGGACTACCAAGTGAATAAGTAGCTGAGGGCGGCGCGTAGCGAGTGTGCCGTCAGGGATGGCGCCATCAGCGATGGCGGATTCCTTTGCCCTCGGCAACCGACATCAACGGGCTCCCTATGCTGTCCTTAGTCAGGCCAACATAACGGAGAACCGCCATGTTGAGCCGCCAAGCATTTCCCTTTTACGCTTCCGATTGCACCACGGCCAGTGCTGGCTTGCCATGCGCCGGGCCTGTTCGCCTGCTGCTCGGCTACGGAATCCTGGCCCTGGTGCTTGGCGTCGCGTCGCCGCCGGCTTTGGCCGCGCCACCCCTGGCCAAGGCTCAGGAAATCGCATACGTACCAGGTCGGCTGCTTATTCAACAACGCGCCGGTCTGAGCGATGCCGAAGTCGACAAGGCACTGAAGCCGCACGGTGGCAAGCGGGTTGGCAAGATCCAGGGAATAAACGTGCATGTGGTGCAGTTGCCGCCGCAAGCCAACGCCAGGGCTGTTGCCGCGCTGCTGGCAAAGAACAAACACTTCAAGTTCGTCGAGCAGGATCAGGTCGTGGCGCCAGCCGGAACGACCAACGACCCTTCGTTGCCCAGCCAGTGGCACCTCACCAAGATCGGCGTGCAAGCGGCTTGGGACACCTCCACCGGCAGCGAGGTGATCATCGCCATCCTGGATACCGGTGTCGACGCGAGCCACCCGGACCTGGCCGCACAACTGATCCCTGGCTGGAACGTCTACGACAACAACAGCGACACGTCGGACGTTCACGGGCATGGCACGGCGGTCGCCGGTACCGCCGCGGCGGCCGGTAACAATGCTATTGGCGTCGCTTCGGTAGCTTACCGTTCGAAACTCATGCCGGTGCGCATTGCCGACCCCAGCGCCTACGCTTACTTCAGCAGCATGGCCAGCGGCTTGATCTGGGCAGCCGATCATGGCGCCAGAGTGGCGAACATCAGCTACGAAAACGTGGCCAACAGTTCCACCGTCGAAAGTGCGGCGCAGTACCTCAAGAGCAAGGGCGGGCTGACTGTGGTCTGTGCCGGAAACAGCGGCGCTCTGCAAACCGTCGGCTCGTCCGCCAATCTGGTCGTCGTCTCGGCAACCGACAGCAGTGACGCGAAAACTTCGTGGTCGAACTATGGCGGTTACGTGGACATTGCGGCGCCCGGCCTGGGCGTTCTGACGACCAGTCGTGGCGGTGGCTACGGTCAGTGGTCGGGGACCTCGTTCTCGAGCCCCCTCGTCGCCGGCACGGCCGCGTTGATGATGGCGGCCAACCCGGCACTCGCCAGCGATCAGGTGCAAAGTCTTCTTTATTCGACTTCCGTCGATCTCGGCGCCGTCGGCAAGGATGACTACTACGGCGCGGGGCGAGTCGACGCCGCACGAGCGACTCTGGCTGCGGCGACGACAGCGGCTTCCGATATGCAAGCGCCAACGGTCGCCATCGCGGCACCCATCGGCGGCAAGGTCGTTGGCCTGGTGGCGGTTGATGTCGCTGCCAGTGACAACGTCGGCGTCACCAGGGTGGACCTGGTGGTCAACGGCAGCAATTACGCGACCGACACGATCGCTCCGTATGGCTTCAGCTGGGATAGCAGCGCAGTCGCCGACGGGCCGGCGACGCTGATTGCCTATGCCTACGATGCGGCTGGCAATTACACCGGCTCACAGCCGGTAAGCGTCACCGTCGCCAACATCGTGGCGGCAGCTGACACGGCGTCACCGACGGTTGCATTCACCTCGCCGGCCAATGGAGCCAGTGTGAGTAAAGTGGTCACCATCAGCGGCGCGGCGAGCGACAATCTTGGCCCGGAAGGCATTACGCAATCGCTCTACATCGACGGCAAATTGAGTGCCACCGCGAATGGTAACTCCTTGAGCACGAGATGGAATACCAAAAAGGTGTCGGCCGGCAATCACGTCCTCATGCTCTCCGCCAGGGACGCCGCCGGGAATTCATCGTCCACGTCGATATCGGTAAGTATCAAGTAGTCGCGCGGATTGGCGGAGTGGGCGGGGCGGTGGCTTGCTGTAAGCCCCGCCCCGGTGCGTGGCGGCAACGTCGACTACTTGTTTAACGGTCATGACATGTCGAGACACCCCTGATCATGAAAGTCATGACCGCCCCCCTCTTCACCCGGCCCTTCTCCCGCGAGGGGAGAAGGGAGTTTCGTGAGTCGCATACGCGACTTTCACATTAACCATGGCCGCTGCTGGTGACGACGCCATTCAACTCCCGATTGACTGCGCTCGTCGGGCTCGGGATACTTCGCGAAGTAGCCGTTCGTGTCGTTGCCGCCTGGCGGGCTGCTGCGTTACGCAGTTGGTGGCCTGATCAGTGGCTGTTCGAGCAGGCAAGCACAGGAGGGAACGCACAATGAAAAGTTGCACAAGTCGCTTGTTTGCCAGCGCTGCAGTGGTGATCATGCTCGCCGTCTCGCTGAGTGCTTGCGTAGAGAGCCGCGACCAGGCCTTCGAGTCGGCCAAGGTGGACCTGGCTGCCGGTGATACCAACGCGGCGCTCATCCGTCTGCGTAGCGTTCTGCAGGCCGATCCCGAGTTTGCCGAGGCGCGCCTCCTGCTTGGCCAGACTCTTCTGGAGAGCGGGAATGCTCCGGCTGCGGCGAAGGAATTGCGCAAAGCGTTCGATGCAGGCATGGACACGGAAACTGTCAAGCCTCTGCTGGCACTTGCGCTGCTCGAGCTTGGCGAGTACAAGAAACTGTTGTCCGACTTCCCGCCGCAGCAAATTGCTTCGCTCCAAGTCAGGGCCGACATCCTGGTCAGCCAGGCATATGCGCAGCTCTTGCAGGGTGATATCGAGGCTTCCAGGGAGTTGCTCCGACAGGCCTTCGAGGCCAGTCCCGAAAATCCGCGAGCGCTTACTGTAACGGCCTCAATCTACGGCGTCGAAGGGGATTACGAAGCCGCTTCTGCGGTGCTCGAAAAGGTGCTGTCGCGTCAGCCGAAATCGATCGAGGCCTTGCGCGCCAAGGCTAGCATTGCCTTGGGCAAAGGCGATCTGCCGGCGGCTATTCAGACCATGCAGACCTTGACACAGCTCAGGTCCTCCGAAGTGGGCGCGCATTACGGGGCAGTCGTTCTTCTTGCCCAGGCCGGGCGGGTCGAAGAGGCACGAGCACAGGCCGAGCGGATGCAGGCGGCTGTACCGGGGCATCCGCGGACTGAGCACGTACTGGCGCTGATGGCGGTCCAGGACAAGGACATGAAGGCTGCGCGTGATCACCTTGCGCAGGCTCTGAAGGACGATCCGGAATTCACCCCGACCCTGCTCTTGTCGGGGATGGTCAACACCGAACTCGAGGCCTACGAACTGGCCGAAAAAGACTTCGCCAGCATATTGTTGAGGGATCCAGACAACCTGCCGGCGCAGCGGGCGCTGATCCGGCTGCTACTTCGAACACAACGGCCGGACATGGCCTTGGCCTTGGCGCGGGACATGGTTGCGAAGGCGCCGGAGCGGCCTGAGGTCTTGATGGCCGCTGCGATCGCGTATCAGCAGGTAGGCGATGTCAAGACGGCCCGCTCACTCTTCGAGACCGCGTATGCGCAAGGCGCCACCGACGCGAAGGCCCTTACCGGCCTCGCGCTCGCCCGTATTGCGGGCGGCGACACCAGCTTAGGCATCAGTACCTTGATGGAAGCGTCGGCAGCGGACGACTCGAGCCTTGAAGCCGATTTGCTGCTGGTCAACTACTATGTCGGGCAGAAGGAATTCGAGAAGGCGCTTGAGCGCCTGGCGAGCATGGCGGGCAAGCGATCGAGCGATGCGAGGATTCTGATGATGGAGGGTGAGATCCTGGTTGCCGCCGGACGGAGGGCCCAAGCGAGAGCCTCCTTTGAAATGGCTTTTGAGCTGCAACCGGATAACGTCGTGTCCGTGACCCATCTGGCGCGCCTGGATTTTTCCGACGGAAAGCCGGAAAGGGCAAGGAACCGCTTTGAAGACGCGATAAAACGACGGCCGGACGATGCGAATATTTTGCTCGCCTACGCGGAGTGGCTCGACAGCAGCAAGGCCGACCCGGCGACGATTCGCGCGACCATCGAAAAAGCGGTGGCCGTCGCTCCGGGCGACGCCAACGCCTGGGCTTCGTTGGTGCTCTTCCACATCCGCCAGAAGGATTTCGATCAGGCCCTGGCTGTTGCCGAGAAAGCCAGCGGGGCAATTCCCCGTAGCGAGCGTCTGCTGACGCTCCTCGCCGACCTGCAACGCCGAAGCGGCAAGCCTGATCTGGCCATGGCCACGCTCGCGCAGGCAATCCTGATCGCCCCCGATTCACCACAGCTGCTGGTGCGCCTTGCCGATGCTCAACTGGAGACGGGAGACGTCGAAGCTGGCCGAGAATCCTTGCTCCGTGCGCTCAAGTTGCGGCCCGGTTACACGCTAGCAACGGTACGTCTGGTGGCGCTTGAAGAGAAGACCGGTAGCCCGGCGGCGGCGATAGCCGCCGCGCGCGAACTACAGAAGCTTCAACCCGTCGATCCCATCGGCTACTCCCTTGAGGCGCAAGTATTGCTACGGCAGAGCCGGTGGCCAGAAGCCATTCGTGTTCTGCAGGTCGGACTCGAACAGGTGAAAAACCCCCAACTCCTGGTTCTTTTGCATCAGAGCCTGGTCAAGTCGGGTCGTGCGGACGAAGCGGCCAGGATCGCGGCTGACTGGCTCAAGGCGAACCCGAGGGAAGGAGTGGTTCGCAGACATCTCGCCCACTCGGCTACGGCGGCTGGGGATGACCAGTTGGCGGTTCGTATCTACAGCGAGCTCGTGGCCGACTACCCGGACGACGTCGCGGCGCTCAACAATCTTGCCATGGCGGCCTATCGTTTAGGTGATCCAAAGGCACTGGAATACGCCGAGCGGGCAAGGCGGCTTGCGCCCGACAACCCCAATGTCCTTGATACCGTGGGATTACTCCTTGTCGAGCGCGGCGACCTCGTCGGCGGCACCGAACTTCTGAAGCGAGCATCAGCGGCGGCTCCTTACGCTCCCGAGTTGCGTCTGAATCTGGCCAGGGCCTTGGTAAAATCGGGCGATACCACAGGGGCACGCCGCGAACTCGAGGTCTTGGTCAAGCTCGGTGACAAGTATCCGCAGCAGGGCGAAGTCAAGAAGCTTCTTGACGGCCTTTGAGAGCCACCGTTTGTGCATGCACAAGCGCTGTTCGCTTTTTTGCAAACGGCCACGCCGCGCTTGTTGACTGGTCGAGCGGTCGCAAAACAACGGCTCGGTCTTGATCCTCTGCGTGATGTGTGTGAACCTCAGGTGAACAATTGATTCTTTTCTCCCAGTGATTACCTATGGCTAGCCGAGCTTCAGTCCTCGTCGGATTCACGATTGCCCTATGGGCGCAACTTTCTGCCGGCCAGACGACAGTGGACCCATGGTCCCTTGAGGGCCTGCAGGTTCAGTCAGTCCCGGCGATCTGGATCGACAATGGAAGCGAGTTCGTCCGCGAGAGTTCGAGCGCGAGCGACGGCTACCTGCAGCTACGGGGTCGGCTGCAAGTGCGGGCAGGCGCCCTCCTGGACCCCATTGCGATTGCCGAGATACGCCTCAGGACTGCTGATTCGGCGGCAAAAGCGAAGGTGCTAAGCGCTTTTGCTGTGGGTGCGAGTATCGTGATGTGTCGTTACCTGCCTCGCGATCCGCAGGGCTGGGGGGGGGCAAGGATGGTTGTCGGCGGCGAGCGCAGCATTGCGCTGTCACGCGCCAGCGTTGCGGCGCCGCTGAAGCTCTCCGTTGAAGGCGCCAGCGTCAACCTGTGCATAGCCTTTGCTCGATCGGCCAAGGTCGGCGAGGTGCTGTTACTCGAATTCGGCGGACGGTCTTTTACGGTGCAACTGACGGATACGCCCAACACCCCGGTCACTGCCGAAGGCAATATCGCCACCCCTTCGGCACCGTTTACGTGGCCAATTCCTTCCCGGCGGACTGTGTGGATCGCCGCAGCCAGTCTACTGGCCCTGGGCTTGGGCGTGTTTGCGAGCTGGCGATGGCGCGTTCGTCGCCAGCGTCTCGCCGCAATCGATCCCCGATTCTTGCCACGCAATGGCGTTTCCGGACCGCGCCGCGTTTCCGCCGAGCACTGCCGCACGAGTTTCGTGCCAGTCGGAGCGAACACCGGACCCGGGAAAGCCGATTTCGCCGCGGCCTTGCGCGAAATCCAGGGTGAGCGCTTTTCGGAAGCCGATGCCTTGTTGGCGCAAGCAATCAGCAAGGGGCTGCCAGCGACGTTCGAATGCGGTGCCTGGTCATTGCGGGGGCAGGCCGCGATTGCGCTTGGCGATATCGACGCGGCGATCGATTGCTTTCTGAAGACGCTTGAAGGACCGGCAGTGACGACTCAGGCCGCCCTGCCGGCGGTCATGCACTTGGCAGTAATCTATCGCGCGCTCGGGATGCGCAGCGACGCCAAGCGCATGGAGGCGCTCGCCAAGACGCTTGCCGAGGCGCTCAAAGGGCTCGATCTGGAACTTGTACTCGCCCCGGAGATGGTCAAGCGTATTCGCAACGACGCGCGTGCCTACCGACAAACTCTGCGGCTGAGCGCTTGGTCGCGACTCGGTATGCTGTTGACGGGCGAGTTCAAGCGCTCTCCCTAGATCTGTCACTTGAGGATCCGTGTGTTCGCCTCTTCGCCGACGGCGAGAAGGCGGTACCGGCGGGAAAGTGGCCTGCGCGGTGAAATCGAGTGCCTGGAGCGCCAGACTTGCTGTTGCCCCGTTCGCCAGTGTTCTAGCCGGTGGGCTCGGGCTGAAAGAGTTTTCACAGCGCCAAATGCAAAGCCCGCCGAAGCGGGCTGTTCTACGCTTTATGCGCGAATCAGACCTTGCGACGACGCGTGGCGTAAGCACCCAGCAGCGCAAGGCTCGCCAGCGCCAGGGCGCTTGGCTCAGGCACGTTGCCGCCGCCGCCGCCGCCGTCGTCGCCTTCGCGGACATACACGCTCATGTGCGACAGGGCAGGAATTTGGTTACCAGGGTTCAGGAACTGGATCGCCCAGGCACCGCCGCCACTGCTGTCAAAACCGACATCGTTGAAATACCAGCCCGCATAGCCGGGACCGCCTTTCAGAACCAGGACAAAATCGAGGTTGATCGGGAAGTTGGGTGCGCTAGCGCCGTTGTTGTCAGTGGCGCTCAGTGTGTACGTGCCCGAAGTGCTTAAGGCCGATGGCACAAGCGTAAACGTGAAAGTCCCGCCGAACAGAGGAATTGCCGACCCGGCACTATCGGACTTGTCGGCTTGAAGGAAGCCGTTGCCCCACCCGGCCGCAACCGCCGCGTTGTTGAGATCGGTGTTGTCGTCGTTGCCGCTCATATATCCGAAGCAGCCATTTGCGTCTACGTAGGGTCCCGATCCCGGACCGTTCACGCCGTATGTAACGTCGCTTGTGCTTAGGCCAGCCGTCACACCATTGACGCAATCAGCGCTGTGAGCCAGACCCATCGAAGCCGCCAGCGCCACAGACAGCGCTGCGAGCTTGAGCATCCTCATCGTTTTCATTCTTTCCTCCTTATTTGTGAAACTAAACTGAGAAAAGCAAGATCCAGGCCAGAAACGAAAGCTGCTGCTTTAACGGAAACAAAAATTTGCCCAAGGATGCGGGGAGCTGGGTCTGTAAAATAATCCGACAGATTCCGCCTCTTCTCTCAGACAGACCCAACCGCAAGCTTGCCTCGGCCGCCGGGCGACTATCGGAGCGGCGCTCCGGTCCACGAACGTGCTATGCTCGGCGGGTGATTTTTGCGCTGCTGAACCATGAAGCTCACGTGCGGAGGGGGACGAAGGGTGGTGATGGCGACTCCCGATCATTATCGGATGACCTCTATGGGGTTTTCCATGATGCTGGCAACACTGTCTGCCAGCAGCCTGCTGTTCTCGCCGGCGCAGGCGGCAACCGTCGGCAACGTTTTCGTTTCCTACGTTGATGGCAGTCCCCGTTACGCCAGCCAGCGTCTCGATGCCAGCTACCGCTTGTTCATTCGCGGCAAGACCGTGCGCAGCAAGAGCCGCACGGCGCCGGGAATGACGAGCCGCGTCAGCCAGGAAGAGGGTCGGCGGCAGTTGACGCCGTTGATCGCGCATTTCGCTCGCCTCCATCAGGTGGCGCCGGAACTGGTCGCGGCAGTGGTGGCCGTCGAATCCGGCTTCAATCCCGCCGCTGTTTCGCCGGCAGGGGCCGTCGGTGCGATGCAGCTAATGCCGGCGACCGCCGCGCGCTACGGGGTCAGCAAGCGCACTGATCCGGCGCAGAACATCGATGCCGGGGTGCGCCACCTCAAGGACCTGCTCGGTCTGCATGGCGGCAACGTGGCCCTGGCTCTGGCCGCCTACAACGCCGGCCAGGGAGCGGTGGCCAGGAATGGCGACCGCATTCCGCCTTATCGCGAAACCATGCTCTATGTACCGGCGGTACTATCGGCAGTGGCACGGGGGAACAGGCCATGAGCAGAAGCTTGCATTTTAGTTGCAGAGATCGGAGCGATGACCGCGGCGGCGCGGCTGGCGCGGCGGCCAGTGCTGCCTCGCTTGCGCGCCACCGCCAGGCGCGTCCCGCCGCCGGCTTCACCCTGCTCGAACTGCTGGTGGTGGTGACCATCATTGGCCTGCTGGCGGCCTACGTCGGTCCGAAGTATTTCTCGCAGTTGGGGCGTTCCGAACAGGGGGTGGCCAAGGCGCAGGTGGAGGCCTTTGCACGTGCGCTCGACACCTATCGCCTGGAAGTCGGTCGCTACCCGACCAGCGAAGAGGGTCTCAACGCCTTGCTCAGCAAACCGCCCCGCGCCCCGCGCTGGAACGGCCCCTACTTGCAGAAGGCGGTGCCCGACGATCCCTGGGGGCACGCCTACCTCTATCGCTCGCCGGGCGCCACGAGCGACTTCGAGATCCTCTCATACGGCAAGGATGGCCAGCCTGGTGGGACCGGCGACGCCGCCGATGTCACCTATCAATGAGACGCTGGCGGAGCGAGGATGCGCTTTGAAGTTCGTGCCCTATCTCCCGACAACCTGATCGAGACGCACAGCGTCGAGGCCGCGGATGCCGGGGAGGTCGGCAGGCTGCTTCAGCAACGCCGGCTGCAGCCGCTGTCGATCAAGGCGGCAGGCGGCGTCGGCGTCGGCGAGGCGGCGCGCTTGCCGGGGCGTGGCAGCCGGGCTTTTTCGCTACTGCTCTTTAGTGCCGAGCTGCTGGCCTTGCTGGAAGCCGGCTTGAGCCTGGTCGAGACCTTTGAAGCCTTGCTCGAGAAGGAAAACTCAGCAATTGCGCGAGCGGTGCTCGAACGACTGATCGCCCAGCTGCGCGAAGGCCAGCGCTTTTCGGCGGCCCTGGCCGGGCAGCCTGAGGTCTTCCCGCCGCTCTACGTCGGCATCGTCAAGGCTGCCGAAGGGACCGGCGACCTGCCGCACGCCCTGGCGCGCTATATCGACTATCAGACGCGGCTCGACGCCGTGCGCAGCAAGCTGCTCAGTGCGGCCATCTACCCGGCCATCCTGCTTGCTGTCGGTGCTGCGGTGACCGTCTTCCTGATGGCTTACGTCGTGCCTCGTTTCGCCGCCGTGTACCAGGGCAGCGGCCGTTCGCTGCCCTGGCTGTCACAGCTTTTGCTCGACTGGGGACAGCTGGTCAGCGAGAATGCCGACGCCGTGCTCGGGGGAGGGCTGGTTGTGGCCGCGGCGTTGTTTTTCTGGTTGCGGTACTTCATTCGCAGCGGTCGCTGGATCGTTTTCCTGACCCGCTTGCCGGGTGTCGGTGAGCGCATCCGGGTGATCGAGTTGTCACGCCTGTACCTGACCACCGGCATGCTGCTCGAAGGGGGGATCCCCATCCTGACGGCGCTCGATATCGTCGGCGACGCCGTTTCTCCGAAAACGCGCGATGCGCTGCGCGCGGCGCGCAGTTTTATCTCTGACGGCGGCGCCTTGTCGGAGGCCTTCGAACGCAGCGGCCTGGCGACGCCGGTCGCCCTGCGCCTGCTGCGCGTCGGCGAAAGGTCGGGGCAGATGGGCGCCATGCTGACCCGCTCGGCCCTGTTCTACGAAGGCGAGAGCGCGCGCTGGATAGAGCGCTTTGCCAAGGTTTTCGAGCCCGTGCTGATGACCGCCATCGGCCTCCTGGTCGGGCTGATCGTGGTGCTTCTGTACATGCCGATTTTCGACCTCGCGGGGGCGCTGCAATGAACGTCGCCGGCGAGCAGAGCGGCGAAAGTCTCGACGATGCCCTGCTGCAGAAGGGCAGGAGCCTGGCGCGGCTGTCCGGGCGCTCGCTGCTCAGCGAGCTCGCAGCGCTGACCGCCAGTGAACCGCGCCAGCTGGTCGACGCTCTGGCGCGGCGCTTTCAGCTGCTGGTCATGGATACCACCGAGATGCTCGCCTGTGGCACGGCTTTCGACCTGCTGCCGATGGTCAAGGCGCAGCAGCGCGGCTGTGTGCTGCTGCGCTCGCTGCCCAGCAGCGGCGAGGGGGCTGAAACCCAGCTCATCGCCGTCATCGCCGATCCCTTTGACAGCGACTGCATGGTTTGGCTGAGCAGCCTGGCCGCTGCGCCGCTGCACTACTGCCTGGCACTGGCGGCCGACATCCAGGCCTATCTGTCGAAGCATGAGGAATCGCTGCATGCCGTGCAGTCGCTGGTGCACGATAGCGCCAGCAGCGCCGAGAATTCGCGGAGCGCCGAAGTGCTCAGTTTTGCGTCGCTCAGCGAAGCCTCGAGCCCGGCTGTCAAGCTCGTTAATTCGACCGTCTATGACGCGGTACGGGCGGCGGCGAGCGACGTGCATCTCGAGAGCACGCCGACCGGCATTACCATCAAGTATCGCCTCGACGGGGTACTCGACACGGTCGCGCAGATCAGTGGCGTGGCCCTCGCCGAGCAAGTGGTGTCGCGCCTGAAAGTGCTCGCCGAACTCGATATCGGCGAGCGGCGAACGCCACAGGACGGCAGCTTTCGAGTTCAGGTGGCCGGTCGCGACATCGACCTGCGGGTGTCGATCATGCCCAGCATTCATGGCGAGGATGCGGTCGTGCGCATCCTCGACAAGCGTGGCGTCATCGAGGCGCACGGATCGCTGACCCTGGACCTGCTGGGCTTCGACGCACTTTCGCTGAAAGCCCTGCGGCGTCTGGTCGAAGAACCCTACGGGATGTTGCTGGTGACCGGTCCGACCGGCTCGGGGAAGACCACCACCCTGTACGGCGCCATTTCCGAGATCAATAGCGGTCGCGACAAGATCATCACCATCGAAGACCCGGTCGAGTACCAGCTGTCCGGCGTCTTGCAGATTCCCGTCAACGACAAGAAAGGCCTGACTTTCGCGCGCGGCCTGCGCTCGATTCTGCGCCACGATCCCGACAAGATCATGATTGGCGAAATCCGTGACCGCGAAACTGCCGAGATCGCCGTGCAGTCGGCGCTGACTGGGCATCTGGTGTTGACCACCGTGCATGCCAACAATGTTTTCGATGTTTTCGGTCGTTTCACGCACATGGGCATCGACCCCTACGCCTTTGCCTCGGCGCTGAACGGCATCTGGGCGCAACGTCTGCTGCGCGTCAACTGCGCGCGCTGCAGCGAAGCCTATACGCCCGGCGAAGCGGAGCTCGAACGCTTCGTCATCGCCGCCGATGCGCTGGCGGATTTCGATTTCCGCCGCGGCAGCGGCTGCGGCGACTGTCGAGGTAGCGGTTATCGCGGGCGCAAGGCGATCGCCGAGATACTGAATCTGAACGACGAGTTGCGCGAGTTGATCATCGAAAAACGTCCGCTCAGACAGCTCAAGGAAGTCGCCTACCGCAACGGCACACGCAGCCTGACCGAAGCCGCGCTGCGTCTGGTCGCCAGCGGCGAGACCACCCTCGAGGAGCTGCACCGTGTCACGCTTTCGCGCTAGACGACTGCTGCTCGGCTGCAGCGCGAGCGACCTCGTCCTCCTGGCCGAGCCGGAAGCGACTACGGACGCACCGCAGCTTCTGGCGGCACTGGCTGTCGCCGCCCCTGCCGCGGCGACAGCCAGCGCCGTCACGGCAGCCTTGGGCGCGGCCCTGGCAGGGCTGCAGCCTGCGCCGCTGGCAGCCGCCGACCAGGCGCCGGCTGGCGCGCAGTCCGCCGTGCAGTCCCACTTCTTGAGCGTTACGCTTGATGACGGTCTGGTCAGGAGTTTCGTCGTCACGCCGCCACGTGGCGCGCAAGGGCTGCGCGAATTGCGTGCCACGGCGGCAGCCCGCTTTGCGGGGCTCTATGGCGAGTCGGCCGAGCATTGGCTGCTGGTTGGCGACTGGCATGCGAGCTCCCCGTTCATCGTCTGCGCGCTGCCGCGGGCGCTTTATCGGGCGCTCGATCAGTGGGCGCAGGCGCATTCCTGGCGGCTCGATTCAATGGCTCCGGCGCTGGTCCGCGTCTGCAATCGCCTCTGCGCATCGATTCCGAGCGACGGCTGGCTGCTGGTCGGCTTCGGGCAGACGCTGAGTTTGCTCAATCTCTGCAACGACCAGATCGCCAGTACGCGCAGCCTGCCCTTGCCCGGCGTCCCGGATTTCGCCGCTCTGGAAACCCTGTTGGCTCAGGAGCGCCTGCGCAGCCCGGATCAGGGTGCGAGCGGCAGACAGCAGTCGCTGTTGTGGGCGGGCGCGGCCGACTGGCTGCCGCTAGCAAGCCACATGGCCGGCCTCGAGTCGCGGACGATTCGCCTGCCTGACGCTGGGGCGCCAGCTGGCGCCGGAAGCTCGGCAGCCACACAGCTGGCGCTTGCCGGGAGGTGCTCATGAAGCCCCTGAACATCGATTTCGTCGTCCGTCGGCCCTGGCAGCAGCCCCTGGCCACGCGCAGCCGGGCGATTCTGATCGCCCTTGGCGGGGTGGCGGTGCTTGCCGCCGCAGCGCTGGCCTGGCAAGTGCTACAGCTCGAACGGCAGCTCGCTGAAAGCGCGCAGGCGATCGCTCGGGCAGGCCAGGAAGTTGCCGGCCATACGCCGCCGCCGCGACCGCCGCTGTTCTTGTCCGCCGCGCAGGTGCTGGCCATCAACGCCGCCATCGGGCAATTGAATACGCCGTGGCCGGCGCTGCTCGACGCTTTCGAGAGCGTGGCCAGCGCAGACATTGCGCTGCTGCAGATCGAGCCCGATTACCGGCGGCGCCTGGTCAAGGGGGTCGCCGAAGCCATGAATCACCAGACGATGCTCGACTATCTGGCCGCGCTGGGGGCGGCCGCGCCTTTTGCCCGGGCGCTGGTGATCAAACAGGAAATCAACGACAAGGACCCCAACCGGCCGCTGCGCTTCAGTTTCGAGGCCCTGTTCGACGATACGCCAGGCAAGGGCCCGGCCAGCGACCGCGCGACGCCGCAGGCGCGTCCCCGGGAGCGCCGGTGAAGCGCGTCTCGCTGCTCGTCGACCGCCTCGACCGCCTGCGCCTGAGCGCCGAGATCGGCTTGCACCGGCATGGGCCGTGGTGGCTGCTTCTGGCGCTGAGCTTCTGCTTGCTGCTTGTCCTGGCCGCAACACTCCTGCCGGCGCTGCATGCCGAGCTGGCGGCGGCGCAGGGCAGTCTGCGCGCCTTGCAGGCGCGCGCGGCGAACGGCGAGCCGCCGGCCGCGCCGGAATCGGCCTCCGAACGTCACTACCAGGCGTTTCAGGAGGTTCTCGCCGAAGAAAGTCAGGTTCTCGCCAGTATCCAGGCGGTGCTCGACCTGGTGGCCAGTCATCAGTTGCTGAGCACGCGCGCCGAGTACCAGCGTGGCCGTGACCTGCAGGCGCAAGCCGATACCCTGCAGATGATCGTGCCGGTGCGTGGGCGCTACGCCGATATTCGTCGCTGGATCGAAGAGATCCTGGCCACACAGCCCTTCGTTGCGGTCGATGAACTGGGATTCAAGCGCGATGAAATTGCGCGCAACGAGGTCGAGGCCAGGGTCCGCCTGAGCATCTGGCATCATCGGGCGCAGCCGGCAAAGGGCCTTGGCGTGCTCGCTGCGGACGCGACGGAGCGGGCGGATGAGGTGAATCGATGAATCGGCGTCGCTTGCTGCTCCTTGCCCTGCTGCTGCTTGCTGCCTGGCTGGCGCTGTTCGGCGACAAGACGCCGCCGGACAGCTCGCGCGGCGAAGTCGTGGCGCCGACTTCGCCGCGCGCTGAGCCCGCGCCCAGCTCCGAGAGCAGGCTGGCAGCGCGCAGGCCGGTCGACAGTCGCTCGGCGCGGTCGCCGACGCGCGCCGGCAATGCGGCCGCAAATGTCGAAATCGCGGCCCTGATTCCGCGCGCACAATTGATTCCCGGCGCCACTGATGGGCGTGCAAGCCGCGATCTGTTTCCGTCGCTGAGCTGGACGCCGCTGCCACCGGCGATGTCCGTGAGCTCGGCAATGTCCGCAAGAACACTCGCACCAATGGCACCGCCGCCCCCATTCCTGTACCTTGGCAACAAATTCGAAGCTGGGCGCTGGGAGGCTTTCCTCGCACGCGGCGAACAGGTGTTCATTGTTCGCGAGGGGACGAGGCTTGAACGAGACTACCGGGTCAAGGCCATTACCCCGTCCACCCTGACCTTGATCTACCTGCCGCTGAAGCAGGCGCAGAGCATATCGATCGGAGGATCACCATAGTGAGCAAGGAGAGGTCGGGCACACGCGCAGCACCGCCAGGCTGGCGGCGTTGCTGCCTGAGCGTGGCCGCGGCCCTGGTGCTGGCCGGTTGCGCTGCGCAGACCGCGTTTACCGAGGGGCAGGAGCTGTTGGCCGCTGAACAGGTCGACGCCGGGCTGGCCAGAATTCAGGAGGCGATCAAGCTTGAACCGGGTTCTGCGGAGTATCGCATCGCCTATGCACGGGCGCAGGAACGCTACGTCAAGGCCAGCCTGGAGGCCGGCGAACGCGCCCTGGCGGACGCCAGTTACGAGGCCGCCGATCTTGCTTTTCGGCGTGCACTGGTGCTGCAAGCGGGTAATGAGCGGGCGCTCACCGGGCTGCAGTTGGTGGCTGCTGCGCGTCGGCATGAACTCCTCTACAGCGAAGCGCTGGCCGCCTGGAGGCGGGCCGACAGCGAAGCGGCGCTGGCCAGCCTGCGCACGATTCTCGTGGCCAATCCGCAGCACTCGCGGGCGCTGGATTTGCAGCGCGTTATTGACAGCAGCGCTGCGCGCGTCGTCAAGGAATCGGCGCTGGCGGTGGCCTACCGCAAGCCGATCAGCATCGAGTTCAAGGACACGCCGCTAAAAACTGTTTTTGAAGTGATTTCGCGTACCTCGGGGCTGAACTTCGTTTTCGACAAGGATTTGCGCGCCGATCAGAAAGTCACCATTTTCCTGCGCAACAGCACCATCGAGGCAGCAATCAACCTGGTGCTGCTGACCAACCAGCTCGAGCAGCGCGTCCTCGATGGCAACTCGATCCTGATCTATCCGAACACCCCGCTCAAACAGCGCGACTACCAGGCCTTGACGGTGAGAACCTTCTATCTGGCGAATTCGGACGCCAAGACCGTCGCCACTACCTTGAAGACGATCCTCAAGAGCCGGGATATCGTGGTCGACGAGAAACTGAATCTGCTGATGATTCGCGACAGCCCGGAAGCGGTTCGCGTAGCCGAGAAACTGGTTGCCTTGCAGGACGTGCCGGAGCCCGAGGTGATGCTCGAAGTGGAGATCCTCGAGGTCAAACGCTCCCGTCTTCGCGACCTGGGGGTCAACTGGCCGAACAACCTGGCGCTGACCCCGCTGCCGTCGGCCGATGGTGGCCAGCTGACCTTGAACGATCTGCGCAATCTCAACTCGTCGAGCATTGGGGCCACCGTCGGCCCGGTCATCATTCGCGCCAATCAGCTCGATTCCGATGTCAACCTGCTGGCCAACCCGCGGATTCGCGCGCGCAACCGCGAGAAAGCCAAGATTCTGATTGGCGAACGGGTGCCCAACATCACCTCGACGGCCACCTCGACAGGCTTTGTCTCCGAATCGATCACTTACATCGATGTCGGCCTCAAGCTGGACATCGAACCGACGATTTACCTGGACAACGAAGTGGCCATCAAAGTGACCCTCGAGGTCAGCAACATCGTCGATCAGGTGGAGACCAAATCGGGGACCGTTGCCTATCGCATCGGCACGCGCACGGCGACCAGCGTCCTGCGTCTCAAGGACGGCGAGAACCAGCTGCTTGCCGGTTTGATCAGCGACGAAGACCGCCGGACTGCCGACAAGGTGCCGTTCCTGGGGGATATTCCCGTGCTCGGTCGACTGTTCGGAGGGCATCGCGAGGAGGGAATCAAGACCGAGATCGTGCTCTCCATCACTCCCCGGGTGCTGCGTAACATCCAGCGCCCGGAGGCCTATCTTGCCGAGTTCGATGGCGGCACCGAGAGCAATTTCCGCAGCCGGCCCGCTGCTCGGGGAGCGGCAGTGGCCGGTGCCTCGGGCGCGGTCGCCCGTAGCGGGTGGCCACTGAGCCCGGTGGGCCTGTCGACGGCTGCCAGCGGCGCTCAGCCGGCGGCGACGGCCAACTCCGCAGGCATCCAGACGGCTCCGGATGCCCAGGCCGCCCAGGCCGCCCAGGCCGCCCAGGCCGCCCAGACCGCCCAGACCGCCCAGGGCGCACAGACCGCCGAGATTACTCCGGCGGCGGTCGCCGCCGCTGGTGGGGCGCAGCTGCTCTGGCAGGGCCCGACGCAACTCGGCACCGGTGACAGCTTTGCCTTGCAGCTGCTCATGCAGGCTGATCAGCCGGTGGTCAGCCTGCCGCTGGCGATCGCTTTCGATCCGCGCGTGGTGCAGGTCGCCGACGTCAGCGAGGGGGGCTTCCTCCGCCAGAATGGCGGCGAGACCAGCTTCACCTATCGCGTCGATCCCGGTGGACAGGTGCTGATTACCGGGACCCGTTCGGGGGTCGGTGGCGCGACCTTGCAGGACGTGGTGGCGACGCTCAATTTCCGTGCCGTGGCGCCCGGCGACGCGAAGATCGAGCTGATTACCATCGCTCCTGTTGGCTCGGGCGGCTCGGCGATCAAGGCCAAAATGCCGCCGGCGCACCCCTTGACCGTTGTCCAGTGAGCAATGATGAGCGGATTGGCCCGACCTTGGGCGACGATTTCCTGGCGTCGGATCGGTGCCACCGGCGGTGGCGTGGGTGGCGTGGGTGGAGTGGGTGGAGTGGGTCGGGGCGATGGTTTCTCGCTGATCGAACTGCTGATCACCCTGGCCATTGTTGCCGTGCTGGCAGGGGTCGTCGTGCCGGTGGCGCAGACTGCCGTTCAGCGCGCCAAGGAGCAGGAGCTCAGACTCGCCCTGCGTGAACTGCGCAATGCCATCGATCAGTACAAGAAGGCCGGTGACGAAGGTCGCATCAGGACGGCGGTGAGCGACAGCGGTTATCCGGCGAATCTGCAGGTTTTGCTCGAAGGAGAAGTGGATCTGCGCGACCCCAGGCAGCGGAAAATCTACTTCCTGCGGCGGATTCCCCGCGATCCGTTGCATCCGGATAGCCGGGCGCAGCCAGCCGATACCTGGGCCAAACGCGCTTACACCAGCGAACCCGATAACCCGAGCGAGGGCGACGACGTGTACGACGTGTACTCCAGATCAAAAGGCGTCGGTTTGAACGGCGTGCCTTACCGGCAATGGTGAAGCGCGCCAGGCCTCGCCTGCGCGGGCAGGGTTTTACGCTGATCGAGCTGCTGGTCGTGCTGTCGATCATCGCCCTGCTGCTCACTTTGGCCGTGCCGAGATACTTCAACAGCATCGATGTCTCGAAAGAGGCGGTGCTGCGCGAGAATCTGCATCTGGTGCGCGAGACGATCGACAGGTTCTACGCTGACAAGGGGCGCTATCCCGAAAGCCTCGACGAGCTGGTCAGCGAAAAATATCTGCGCTCGCTGCCCTACGATCCGATTACCGGTAGTTCGACTACCTGGCTGCTGATTGCGCCCGATTCGGCTGGCGTCGGAGGCACTGTCTATGACCTCAAGAGCGGCGCCGACGGTGCCACCCGCGACGGCCAGCCGTTTACCGAGCTGTAGCCATGCGCGGCGATCGCTTTTGTCGCGCTTGCACCGGCCGCTGCGAGGCCGGCTTTACTTACCTCGGGCTGCTGATTCTGGTCGCCATCCTGGCGCTGGCGACGAGCGCTACCTTGACTCTCGGCAGCATCGTGCAGCGGCGTGAGGCCGAGCAGCGGCTGCTCGAAGTGGGAGCTGCGTACCGGCAGGCGATTGCCAGTTATCTGAACAGCAGCCCGGCTGGTGACCGCCGCTACCCGGGCGCCCTCGCCGAACTGCTCAAGGACCCGCGCTATCCAGGCGTGCGCCGGCACTTGCGGCAACTCTATCCGGACCCGATCACTGGCAAGAACGAATGGGGCCTGGTCGGCGCGCCGGGCGGCGGAATCATGGGCGTACACAGTCTCTCGAACGCGAAACCGATCAAGATCGCCGAGTTCGAGCTGGAGAACGAGTCTTTCGAAGAGGCTGTGCACTATTCGCAATGGGTGTTTATCGCCGGGCCGACGAGCCGAGGGAGCAGTGCGATCGGCGCTCTGGAAGGCGTGCCACCGGCCGCAGCCATGTTCGCTCCGCAGAATGCTGCCCCTGCCGCCGCACAACCGCCTCAGTCGATCCTTTTGCCGAACGTGCCAGGGCGCTGATCGCAGGCTTGCGCAGAGCTTGAGATCGTCATCGCGTCGCCGGCCATGCGGGCTTTGGCAGCAGGCGCTGGCTTTGGTCAGCGGGTCGGAAAGCTTGATCGGCGTGCCGTTGGCGCGCCTATAATCCAGGCAGCGGACCATTTGCAGGGGAAGGCCATGGGTGACAGAGAAAATTCGTTGATCAAGCTGCAGGATCTCGCCAGCTTCCTGGACGAAGGCAGCTTCGACGACAACATGCAGCAACTCGCAGCCATTGCGGCACGAGTGCTCAACGCCGAGAACTGTTCGCTGATGTTGCTGACCGAGAGCGAAGACGAGGCGGCTGGAGTCGATGACATGTGTCTGCGTGTCTGTGGCAGCTGCGGCCTGCTGCCAGCCGCGGCATACAAGGAAAACACTCGCACCGGCGAAGGCATTGCCGGGCGAGTGCTTGCCACGGGTAAAGCCTTGCTGATCGAGGACATCGAAAGGTCCGAGTTTGCGCAGTGGGCGCGGCGTGCCAATGATCCCCGCAAGAGCCTGCTTTCCTCGCCGATTGCCATCAATGGCAAAACCATCGGCGTGATCAACATCAGCGGACATCGGCAGGCGCGCAGCTTCACCAAGAACGACCTGAGTCTGCTCGAGGTCGTCGCGCTATTCGTTGGCAAAGCCATTCAGGTGGTGCAACTGCAGAACATCCTGAGGTCGCGCTTTACGCAAATGGCGCTGATGCAGTTCGCTGAAAAAGACATTGGCGGCGCGCTGGAGTGCGCTGTGGCCAACCCCGACCAGGTGGCCAGGATCCTCGCCAAGTCGTTCTACAAGGAAATGACTCGTGCCGGTTTCGGCTCAAGCCAGATCATCAACGCGGCTTCGGAGATCGTTGGCCAACTGAGTGGCAGTCTGAGCCGGCACAGCAAGCGGATCGAGCACAAGACAGCCGGTTAGGCCGAGCCAGAAGCAGCCGCCTGGCGCCCTGGTTGTGCGGGTGGCGAATGAGATGGCAAAAGCCTCGCCAAGATCCTGCGCGTAGCGCC